>Ga0116168_1000048_pt1 | contig 128511 bp, 106 predicted proteins | sample AD_UKC129_MetaG_FD_89795 | JGI IMG/M metagenome (GOLD analysis project Ga0116168, IMG submission 89795) | Active sludge microbial communities of municipal wastewater-treating anaerobic digesters from Canada - AD_UKC129_MetaG | ecosystem: Engineered > Bioreactor > Anaerobic > Digestate | place... | reverse complement strand
AAGCAGCCTGTAACGGAGGAGCGCGACAAATGTCGCGCATATCGAAGGCAGTAGCTGCTACTCGCCTGTGAAGCGGTTGGAGAAGGCGAACGTGTCCCGTATTCGGGCGTGCTGCGGCTGGTCCTGCGGACACAGCCGCGCTCCGATGCTTTGCGAATCACACCTTCGCGTAAACCTCCGCGCCCTTTTCCACGAATTCCTTCGACTTCTCTTCCATTCCTTTCTTCAGCGCTTCTTCCTCGCTCACGCCTTGTTCAGCGGCGTATTTCCGCACGTCCTCGGTGATCTTCATCGAGCAGAAATGCGGACCGCACATGGAGCAGAAGTGCGCAGTCTTCGCGCCTTCCTGCGGAAGCGTGGCGTCGTGGAATTCGCGCGCGGTGACGGGATCCAGCGACAGGTTGAATTGATCTTCCCAGCGGAACTCAAAACGCGCTTTGCTCAACGCGTTGTCGCGGTATTGCGCGCCGGGATGGCCTTTGGCCAGGTCGGCGGCGTGAGCGGCGATCTTGTAGGCAATGACGCCGTCTTTCACGTCCTTCTTGTTCGGCAGGCCGAGATGTTCCTTGGGCGTGACGTAGCACAACATCGCGCAGCCATACCAACCGATCATCGCCGCGCCGATGCCGCTCGTGATGTGGTCGTAGCCGGGCGCGATGTCGGTAGTGAGCGGACCGAGCGTGTAGAACGGCGCTTCGCCGCACCACTCGAGTTGCTTGGCCATGTTTTCCTCGATCATGTGCATCGGGACGTGGCCCGGGCCTTCGTTCATCACCTGAACACCCTTGGCCCAGGCGCGCCGGGTCAGTTCGCCCTGGACTTTCAGTTCGGCGAACTGGGCTTCGTCGTTGGCGTCGGCGATTGAGCCGGGACGCAATCCATCGCCGATGCTGAACGAAACGTCATACGCGGCCATGATGTCGCAGATCTCGTCCCAGTGTGTGTAAAGGAAGTTTTCCTGGTGATGCGCGAGGCACCACTTGGCCATAATGCTGCCGCCGCGGGAAACAATTCCCGTCATGCGTTTGGCCGTGAGCGGAATGAACCGCAGCAACACGCCGGCGTGAATGGTAAAGTAATCCACGCCTTGCTCAGCCTGTTCGATGAGCGTGTCGCGGAAAATCTCCCAGGTGAGGTCCTCGGCTTGGCCGCCCACCTTTTCCAGCGCCTGATAAATCGGAACGGTGCCGATGGGCACAGGCGAGTTGCGCAGGATCCATTCGCGCGTGGCATGGATGTTCTTGCCCGTGGACAGGTCCATGACGGTGTCGGCGCCCCATTTGATGGCCCAGCGCATCTTTTCGACCTCCTCCTCGATGCTCGACGCCACGGCGCTGTTGCCGATGTTGGCGTTGATCTTCACGAGGAAGTTGCGGCCGATGATCATCGGCTCGAGCTCGGGGTGATTGATGTTGCAGGGGATGATCGCACGGCCGGCGGCGACTTCCTGCCGGACAAACTCGGGCGTGATCTCGTCGGGAATGCGCTGCGGAAAGCGACGGAAGACGCTGGGTGTGTAGTCTGAAATCTGAGATTTGGAATTTGAGATCTGAGAGGACCCGGCGTGCTGCTTGTTCAGATCGTTGCGCGCAAGGTCCTTTGCGAGGTCCGCGATCCGGGCGGCGCGCATGTTTTCCCGAATGGCGACGAATTCCATTTCCGGCGTGATGATGCCGGCGCGCGCGTACTGCAATTGCGTCACGATTTTGCCGGACTTTGCCCGCAGCGGCCGGCGGCGCGGTGCGGTCAGACCTTCGAGGCGATAGTTGGTGTCATCCTGGCGTTTCGCCCGCGAGAGGCTGCGGTGTTGTTCGGAGAAGTAACCGTCGTCGACGGGCTGCACGGGGCGACCGTCGTATTCTTCGACGTCGTCCCGGCGAAGGATCCATTCGCGTCGGAACGGCGGCAGGCCCTGTTCGACGGTGCCCTGATAGGCCGGATCGCCCCACGGCCCGCTGGTGTCGTAGACGCGGACCGGTTCGTTCTCCTCCAGTTGTCCGTTGAAGGACCGGGTGGGTGAGAGCCGGATTTCGCGCATCGGCACGCGAACATCCGGATGGAGGGTGCCCTGGACATAAACACGCTGGCTGTTGGGCAGAGCTTCGGCGCTGCTCGGAGCGATGGAATCTTTATGAGCGATCATAGTTGTTGCTTCTCACGAACCGGATCCGGAAAAGGAGGCTGAAGGGATTCGAGGCACGGGTTCCCTTCGCCAGCATTATCTGGATCAGGTTCAACGGGTCTGCTGCGCTCCCGCGCAACACTCTCAGCCTTTGTTCGCGGCAACAGTGCGGCGAACCGGTTGGCTCCCCTGTGATCAGCCAGACACTATGTCGAACAAACGAAAGGGTCAAGAGAGCGGCAAGAGAAGATCCAACATCCAACGCCCAGGGAACGGGGAATGAACATTCAGCTCAACGCTCAACGTTCCACATCCAACGCCCTGAGAACGGCCGGGATCAAAGGCGTTGAAGGTTCGGCGTTGGATGTTGAGCGTTGAATGCTTATAAAGAACCGCCCCGTTGCGCGCGTGGCGCGAAACGGGGCGGCAAGGCGACGGGTGAAAGCCGCGTTACGGGTTGCTGCTGCTCTCCGACGATTCCTTCTTCAGCGGCGTCACCCACTTGTAGATCGTGTTCCATTCGTACTTCTCGGTGGCGTCGGGTTTGACGCCGGCCATGTCGAACGAATATGACACGATGCGGGATCCGGGCTTCATCTTCTCGAGCTGCGGGATCAGTTTCACGTTCAGGCTGGGCAGCAGGTAGAGCGTCACCACGTCGGCCTTGCTCAGGTCCACCGTAAAGATGTCCTGCTGCTTGATCTCGACCAGGTGTTCCACCTTGTTCGACTTCACGTTTTCCAGCGATTCCTTGATCCGTTGCGGGTCCACGTCGAAGCCGACGGCTTTGACGCCGTATTTCCTGGCGGCGGTCACGACGATACGGCCGTCGCCGCACCCGAGGTCATAGACGACGTCGCCCGGTTTGATCTCGGCCATTTCGAGCATTTTCTCGACGGCCGGCTGAGGGGTGGGGACGAAGATCACGTCCGGGGTTTTCGTTACGGGCGCTTCCGCTGTCGCGGCGGCTTCCGCGGCCGTGACGCGCGTGGCCTGCGACGCGACGAAGACGGAGACGCCGCCCAGAACTGCAACTGTCAGTGATCCAATCAGTATGCGTTTCATGTTTATCTGCTTTCTTCGGTTGTTTTCGGGAGAGGAAACCCGCTGCGCGGTTCAGTGACTCCGCCGGCCGTGCGCAGCGACAGCCAGTAGAGGAAAATGCCGAAGGCGACCGGGACCAGTCCGATGACGATCAACCCGCCCGCGTACGCGGCGGCGGAATACAACATGTACCCGCACGTGGCGCAAAAGATCAGCGGCAGGACCGGATACAGGGGCACCGTGAACGGCCGCGGCCTCTCGCGCTCGCGAAAGCGCAGGACAAACAGGGATAGGCCTGTCATCAGGAAAAAGAACCAGAACACAGGGGCCGTGCATCGCAGGAGCGTGTCAAAGCCGCCGTGCGTCTCCCACGAGACGTCCGCCATGCCGACCCACCCGAAAGCGCTGTTGATGGCCGATCGCCCCGCGGTCGTGCCGAGCAGGGTCATCAGGCCGACTGTGATCGCCGCCTGGGCCGCGAGCGACCACGCGGGCGAGTTCAGCCGCGGATGCCATCGGGCAAGGCGCGAGAACAGCCGGTAATCCTCGCCGAGTGTCGCATACACGCGCGCCCCGGTGTAAACCAATCCGTTCAACGCTCCGAGCGCGGAGATCATGACGAGCACGGACATCGCCCTGGCGCCAGCCTGGCCGAAGGGCCGGGCGAGCACGTCGGCTGCAATGGCACCGGACTCGCGGGCGCCGTGGAAACCGAGCGCGAGGAGGTACGCGCCGTTCACCGCAACGTAGATCAGCGTGAGAGCGAGCGTTCCGAGAACCAGGGCGCGCGGGATATTGCGTTTGTCCTTCACTTCAGCGACGACGAAGGCTGCATCGTTCCATCCTCCGTAGGTGTAGAGCACGAGGATCATGGCGAAGCCGAACGATCCCGCGGCGGCTGCGGTCGAGGCGTCTGCGGCGGGGGCGTCGCCGCGGGCCGGCCAGAACAGGCCGCAGAGGAGAATCAGGAGCAATCCGGCCACCTTTGCCGCGGACAGAACGTTCTGGGTGCGTTTGCCGAAGACCATGCCGGCAATGTTGGCGGCGGAAATGACGAGGACCGCACCGAGTGCATACACATATTGCGATGCCGGGCCGAAGCTCCAGAACGTTGAGGCGTAGTGGGCGAAGATATAGGCCATCATGCCGATGCTGCCGGTCATAAGCACGATGAGCTGTCCCCAGGCGAACAGGAAACCCGCCCAGGAACCGTAAGCACGAGAGAGGTACACATAATCACCGCCGGATCGCGGGTAGGTGCTGCCCAGCTCGGCGTAACACAACGCACCGATCAGCGACAAGAGGCCGCCCAGGACCCACACCCCCAGGCCCATGAGCGGGCCGGAGACGTTCTGGAGAATGAGGGGAACGGTCTCGTAGATGCCCGCGCCGATGACGATTCCGATGATGATGCTGATTGTGTCCCAGAGGCTGAGATGGGCCCGGTTGGGATTGCCGCGTTGCGGTTCGGATGCCATGGGTTGCGTGCCCTTAGACGTTCGGTCGCGTTCTCAAGTTTCGGACGTTGCGAATCCTGCAAGCCGCTTTGGACAGGCCGGGGCCTGTCTGGCTCGCTGATAACGATTTGGTGAGACATATGCAAAGCAAAACGGCGACACCGTAATGACAGGAACGAGCGGAGCTTATGGGGTATTGACCCCATCTGTGTTTTTTTTCTGGCGTTCAGTCCCGCATCTGTTATTCACAGGCTCCAACGCATTTCACATATTCTATGAAGACACCCACCAAGAGCATTCTTGCACTCGCACTCTGTCTCGGCATCGCTTCGACCGCAGAAGCACAACGTCCGCGCGGCGGCATGGGGGGGCCCCAGGTCAACGCGGCCATGGCGAAACTGTTCGGGGACAACAACGCGTTTTCCGCCAATCTCGAAATCCAGGCCTCCCTCGGTCCCGGCGGAGAGAGCGCGACCATTCCGGGCAAGATTGCTTTTGACGCGGGCAAGTCACGTTTCGAAATGAGCCTGTCGAACGCCAAGGGCGCTTTCCCGCCGGAGGCAGCCCAGCAAATGAAGGCCATGGGAATGGACAGCATTGTGGTTATCGGACGTCCCGAGAAGAATCTGTCCTACCTCGTGTATCCGGGATTGAACGCGTATGCCGAGCTGCCCGATGAGGAGTCCAACAAGCTGAGTGAGGTCGACCTGAAGATGGACACGACGGATCTTGGGAAGGAAACGGTGGACGGGCATCCGTGCGACAAGAAGAAGGTGGTAATGACCGAGAAGGGTGGCAAGAAACACGAATTCACCGTCTGGAACGCGACGGACCTGAAAGACTTCCCGGTGAAGATCGAGACGTCGGAGGAAGGGCAGAAGGCGACACTGGTTTTCCGCCAGGTGAGGTTTGGCAAGCCCGCGGCGAGCTCGTTTGAACCGCCGACGAACATGAAGCGCTACTCCAACGTCATGCAAATGATGCAGGAGGAGATGATGAAGCGCATGGGCGGCGGGCAGTAACGCGGCGCCCGATTTCCAACGCCGGCAGGGCAGGCTGCCGCATTGTCTGACCGCTCGCGGATCGGGCGGAGTGGCTTCCGGAGAAGCGTTGCTCGAACAAACAGAGCGCCCTATGGGTGGCACACTTCGGTCTCAGCGGCAGCGCAGCCCGGCCGGGAACATCTTCAGCGAAGACCATTCGACTCATTCAACGCCGTTGGGCGTTGAATGGGTGAATGGTCATTCGGTTTCCGGGCTGCGTCTTACAGGTCTCTCACCCAGACAATGGAGCTCGGGCCGCCGCGGCCCCGGCCCCCGCGGCCCCGTCCGGAGCGTTGTCCGGCCGCAGGCGCGTTGGTCGCGCTTGCGGACGCTTCGGTGAGGGATCCCGGCGCGTAGTTCACGGCTTCCTCCGCAGAGTCAGGGGCACTCGCCACCTGGCCGACGCGGTTCATGCGTGCGTAGTTCGGAATCGCCAGCATGGGACTGCCGTCGGCCCACTCGCCTTTGAGCGCCATGACGCCTCCGAGGAGGTCGCCCCGCCACTCTGCGACGAGCGGTTTCTTCCCGAGTGGCTTGTCGATATCGGACTGATCGGCGCGTTCCACGTTATAAATCAGCGGGCCGTAGCGCATGGCCACGCGACCGCGATTGGCAACGACGCGTTCGTCGGCCTTGATCCGCTGCGGTTCCATGGGCAGCACCAGCTCGATCCGGTCGCCCGCCTTCCACTCGCGGGTGATGACGGCGTAGCCCTTTTCGATCTTCGGCGGCACCGGGGTTCCATTCACTGCCAGCGACTTCAGTCCCTTCACATCCGGCGTCGGCGTGTAGAGCGCGCTCGTGGTGCGATCGGGAATGCGCACATGGACGGAGAAGCGCTTTGGCTCGCGCGGATTGACGGTGATGGCAATGTTGCCGCTCCACGGGTAATCGGTCTTCTGCACCATCTCGACGTCGGTGCCGGCGATCTTTTCAACGTTGATGGTGCTGCCGATGAACAGGTTCACATAGATGGAGTCCCTGCCCTTTACGTAGGTCCAGGTGGGGATCATCAGCAGGGTGCGCGGGATATTGCCGACGCAGCAGGGGCAGTTGTGCCACCGGGAGCGGTACCCGTCGATCAGCGGGTTGGTGTAATTGAATGTTCTGCCCTCGAGATCCGTGGCGCCCAGCAGAGCGTTGTACATCGTCTCCTCGTAAAGGTCCGCGTACTTCGCGTCGGCATACGCCAGGTTCAGTTTGTATTGGAAGAAGATCAGGCCGCAGCTTGAACAGGACTCGCAATAGGAGTTGTTGCGCAGTGAATAGTGCGGGCCGAAGCCTTCCGAGGTTTCGCCGCTGCCGATGCCGCCGGTCACGTAGTACTTCCTGTTGACGATGTTGTCCCAGAGCGACATGACCGCGCTCTGGTAGTCGAGGTCGCCGGTTTCAGCCGCGACGTCCGCCATGCCAGAGTAGCTGTAAACCGCGCGGACGGCGTGGCCCACGGCTTCATACTGTTGTTGCACGGGCAGGTGGCTCTGGTCGTACTCGCTTCCGTCGCGGCGGCAATCCAGGAGGAACTTCGCGAGTTTGATATAATCGTCGCCGCGCCCGTTGCCTTCCATGTCGTTCACGAAACGGCCGAAGCGAACGAGCGCCTGTTCCATTTCCTGGTGGCCGTCGTACCATTCCTTTTTGCCGGGGCCGATGTTGGCGACCCAGCAATCGGCCAGCTTCTTCGCGGCGTCGTAGAGCCGCCTGTCCTTCCCTTCGGTCAGCGTGTAATGATTGATGGCGGCTTCGATGAAATAGCCGGCCACATAGCCTTCGTGATCGCCGCGATTGCGCGGGTTCCAGCGCGACGGCCAGCGGTTGCGATCCGCGAGGGTATAGGCGGTCTGCATGTAGCCGTCCGGTTCCTGGGCGGCGAGAATCTTCGGAATCCAGTCCTCCAGGGTCGCCTTCATCTTCTCCTGCGCCTTGATGATGTCGGGGTCGCCCTGCGGATCGACCATGAGCGCGATGCACATCGCCTCCACGGTCTGATGGACCCAGGCGTTGGCGAACACGTATCCGCGATGCCGTCCATGCGGTTCGCCGCGCAGAGCCTTGGCTGCCTCGATGAAGTTGTCGATGCCGCCGCCGCCCTGTTGGAGGTTCGGCGTGTTGATCTGGTCAATGCAATGCGGAATCCAGTTCACAATCAGCGCCTTTGCCCGCGCGTTCCACAGCGGGCTGTCGATCTTGTATTTCTTTGTGTAAACGACATCGAGGCGGTCGCCAGAGGGCGGCCGCTCGACTTTCACGTTCAGCGTAGAGGAGGAACTCAGCTTGCCTTCGGTCGCCGTCAGCTTGAGCACATAGTTGCCCGGCTCCGAAAACGTGGCTGTCGTGACGGCCGACGACGGATTGGCGAAGGTCACAGTGCCCGGTCCCGATTCCTTGCTCCAGGCCAGCTTTGCCGTGGGCGAATCCGGTTTGAGAGATCTGACCGCGCCGTTCAAATACGTCTTGCCGCCGAGCATGACGACGCGATCGATGCCGGCCACCACGGCGGGCGGGAAATCGGGCGACTTGCCGGAGTCATAGACGCGCCACTCGATAATGCCGGTGGAGAAGTCGCCGTCCCCGTCGAACTCGAGCCGCAGCCGCGTGGTCTGGATTTCGTCAAACGTTGTCGTGTTGAACTGATCGCCGGCAACGCCGAGACCGGAGGCGTTTTTGACGGGAACCATTTCGGTTCCATTCCAGTAGAGCAGCCGGGATGCGGCGGGCAACCGCACTCCGGAGCGGTCATCCCACCAGTAAACGTCAATCTGCCGGGTGCTGATCGGCTGGCTCCACTCATACTGGACCCATTGCGTGCCCCGGCTGGGCCAATTCCCATAGGTGCCCTGGCGCCTGTCGCGCGAGTTGCGCGGGGTAAATCCGTCGTTAAGGGCGGCGAGCGACGTGTCGCCGGAGACGTTGGACGCGGTGGCTTTGGCGACAACGGCCAGATTGACGCCTGTCGGGGCGGAATCTGTGCCGGCGTTTTCCTGCCCGGCAACCGGGATGGAGACAGTGAAGAAGAGAGTTCCGGCGAGGGCGAGTCCGGTGGCGGATAAAAGTCCAGATTTCACGTTTGGTATCCTTTCTCGAACGATTGACGGCACAGGCAGCTCACAGGTTTCCGCAGAGCGGGCTTAAGCTTGCATAGCATTCCGCAGTGTCGCGCGACCGCCCATGCTTCAAATGCACCCGCATCTGTCGATATTCATCCTGAGGCGTGTGATGTCGCGCTTCCTTGCGTGACGCCGACGGCGCTCCGTGGGAGCGGGATGGTCCGGGGGTGCGGGTCGTATCCAGAAAGACCGGACGATGAACTCCTGCGGAGATCGATCAGTATTGGGAGGGTGAGGTTGACCAAAGGCCGGCTACCGCGACCGGGTTTTGGGTTGGTTGGTTGGATGCGCGGGGACGAGCCGTCCCCGCCCCGGAGTCCCGCGGCTTCTCGGCTTCCAGACTCTTCAGGTCTACCGGGCGACCGTTCTACGCGCGGCCGGGTCGCGGCGGCATGGGCACCGGGTCGTCCCGGTCCGGCATGGACGTGTATTCCGGCATGCCAATGTCGGACACGAGATCCGCCACCCGTACCGGTCTGCCGGTGCGCATGGAATGATTCGCGGCAATGCCCGTCAGGATGGACCACGCGCCGGCACGCTGATCGGCCGCGCGCAAATATCTGTCCGCCGGTTTCTCGGGCAGGAAGAGGTCGTCCAGCATGATCCGGTCGCCGCCCGCGTGACTGCCTCCTCCGACCGGCCACAGCTCGATCTCGCGAGCCGGGGCGCGCAAGGGGAAATGCCGGATGTAGGTTCCTTCCTTCTGGACGGCTCCCGGAGTGCTGCCGTCGCCGAAGACATAGACGCTTTCCTGGATGCCGTGCTCGAGGCGGCCCTTGGTTCCATTGAAAGCAATCCGGTACCCCTCCCATCCGTTGAAGGCATTCAGCGAGTAGCTCAGGGTTGTGCCGGTGTTGTACTTCACGATGACGTTCATCGTGTCTTCAATGTCGATGTCCGGCCGCCAGACGCATTGGTCGCGGAAATAGCCGTCGTACTTCTCGTTCTCGAAATACAGTTCGCGGAAGTTGCGATTCGCTGCGATGTCCATGAAGAACGTGCATTTCTCCTTTTCCGGGCACGTGTGGCAGCGCTCGTGATGGCTGTTGAGGCCCATGCGCCTGGCCATTTCCGGCGTGTAGAATTCGCGTTTGCCGTTGGCGAAGACCATCTCGGGGACCGCCGACAGCCACCAGTTCACCAGGTCAAAGTGGTGCGTGGCCTTGTGCACCATCAACCCGCCCGAATTCGCCTTCTGGCTGTGCCAGCGGCGGAAGTAGTCGGCCCCGTGCACCGTGTCGAGCAGCCAGTGAAAGTCCACCGACAGAATGTCCCCGATCAAGCCGCTCATCAGCAGATCCTTCACCTGCGTTCGATGCGGCGAGTAACGGTAATTGAATGTGACAATGCACTTGCGGCCGGTTCGTCGCTGTGTCGACAGGATTGCCCGGCACTTGCGCTCGTCCGTCGTCATCGGTTTCTCCGTCATCACATCGCACCCGAGTTCCATGCCGCGCACGATGTAATCGCTGTGCGCCGAGTCCTTCGTGGTCACGATGATGACGTCGGGCCTGCGTTCCCGGACCATGCGATCGAACTCATTGGCGATGTAAATCGGCACGTCGACATTGGCGATTTCACGCGCGCGCCGTTGTGCCAGTTGCAGCCGTCCGAGGTTGTTGTCGCAGAAACCGACCAGTTCGCAGTGTTGGGCGTAGGTGCGGAGGATGGCGTCGCGGTACATGCCGGAGCGGGAGCCGACGCCGACGATGGCGTAGCGCTTGCGTCCGGCGGGAGCGGCGGTCTGTGCCGCGGCAGGCGCGCCGACGATGAGGCTGGCGCCGGCCAATGCCGTGGTGGCGATGAAATCGCGCCGGTTGATCGAACCGGACCGAGGAGAATCGGAAGCGTGCATAAGCGTCTCTGGTTATGAATTTGCTGAGGACGAATTTGCAGCAAGGGCCGCACGCTTTGCAAGCAATCGAGACGCCGGAAACGACCGGTGAATCAAGGGGCCGGCACCCGTCTCAGGACAACGGAGCCCGCCCTATTTCACCTCGACGGCGATCCGCAGCCGTTCGAGCAGAGACGCGTCGGCAAAGCTGAGCTGGGAAAGGGCCTGGTTGTAGTCGGCGACGGCTCGAAGCTCGGCGAAGCGCGCGGAGGCGAGGTCGTTCTGCAGCTGGAGGACGAAGTAGAGCGCGCTCTTGCCGCCGATGAGTTTCTGTTCTTCCGCCTGGAGAGCGGCTTCCGCCAGCTCGCGGGCGCGGCGGGTCCGCGTTACCCGGGCGAGACACGATTGCGCGGTATGGAAGGCATCCGCAATTTCGCGCATCACCTGTTCCTCGTACTGTTTGACGCGCAACTCGGCCTGGGCTTTGAAATGCCGGCTGGCGCGATACGCCCCGCGCTCGTTTGCCAGCGACAGCGGCACCGAGAAGATCACGCCAATCATCTCCGTCGGCGCCGAGCCGTCCTCGAATTGCTCCATGGCGTCAGAAAGATGGGCGGGCGCGGATATCGGCGGCAGCGTCTGCGCGGTGCTCGCCCCTTTTCGACCGTAGCCGGCGATCAGGTCCACGGAGGGAAACAACTGGTTGCGCCGGTACTTGAGATCGATGTTGGCCTTCTCGACGTCCTGGCGCAGTTGGGCGAGGTCGGGCCGTTGCGCCAGTCCGCGCCGCCAGCTTGCCTGGAGATCGAGATCCTCCGGGAGCGCGACGAGCGGGTCGGCCGGCGCCAGTCTCACGCCGGTGGAATTGGTCCATGCGTCGCCGAGCAGCAGTTTCAGCGCGTTCTCCGCGAGGGCGACCGAGTTTTCGGTCACGCTGAGGTCGGCCTCGACATTGGCGACCTGCGCCTCGGCGAGTTTTTCGTCCAGCACGGTGAGGGTGCCCAGCTCAATGCGTCGGCGCACGCTCGCGAGCAACTGGCGGCGTGTTTCCAGCAACTCCTGGCGGATGCGCTCCTCGCCGAGCGTGTAGGCCAGCTCGTAGTAGGCGCGCTGCACCTGGTTGATGACGTCCATGGCGACATAATGGACGCCCAGTTCGGTGATCTTGAGGTTGCTCTTGTTGATTTGAATCGTCATCCGGCCCTGGTCGATCCAGAAATTGCGGAGCAGCGGTTGCCGGGCGAAAACGCTTCCCACGAGGCTGTAGGATTCAAAGTTGAACCCGTTGCGGAGTCCCTCGCTGTGCGCGTACGTGCCTGAGAGCGAATAGCTGAGGCCGGTGGGCAGAAATCCTGTCAGGCTCAGGCGCGCCGTATCCGAGTCCGCCGAATAAATGGCGTCGCGACTGAAATCCGCGGGATCGAATCCGCCGCTGTCGGCGGCGCTCTCGTCGCGCAGGTCGGCCAGAAAAACGGGGTCGTAGTATCCGTAGGAGGCGCTCAGCCACGAGCGCGCGATCGGGGGATTGAGGCGTTCGATCTGGAGCAGGCGGTTCTGGAGCAATGCCGTCTGGATGCAATCCTGGAGTGTGATCGGGCGCAGCGGCAGGGGGTCCGGTTCCGCGGCCGCGGCGTGCAACGCGAAACCCGCGGTCAACAGCAGGACCGCGCGGCAAAAACGAGCAAAGGTTTGAATCTGGATCCTGGGAGCCGGCTCTTGAACTGTCAGTTTACTCACTTCAGAGTTCGATTGTGGTTGCGCGGAAGTATTTCAACTCCGGGTTCTTCACCTCTTTGCAATCCTTACCGCCGATTTTCAAAGTGCCGTCATCACTCACGACCAGCAGGCGGTTCGCGCCGTTGACGATCACCGGATCGATGGCTTCCGGGTTCAGTCCGGCCAGCCCGGCGTGTTCCACTCTTCGCGGCTTGTCTGCGCCTCCTTTCCAGTGAAAGAGATGCGAAGCGCCTTCGCCGTCGAATGATCCGCCGATGATCCAATAATCGTTTCCGCTGCGCGTCAGGCTGCGCACACCCAGCCCGCCCAGGTCCAGGAGCAGCGGATCTCCAAAACGAGCCCGGCCGCCCGAAAGCAGCTCGTCCGGATTGAGCAACGGCACGACCAGCGCCTGCTCGTCGGGGATCGGGTTGCGGAAGCCGATGAGCAACGTTCCTTCCGGAGTCGCGCACAGAGCTTCAATGTTCAGCGCGTCCCCGGACTTGGGTGCGCGGCGCGAAGCCGCGATAAGATCGAAGCGGCGCAGCCGCGGTTCGTTGATGAGATCGGAAAGGAGATTCAGATACGGACGCCCGACCGGTTCGATGCGGACGATTTCATTTGACGAGACGATCTGCGTGGCGAAGAAGCGGCGGCGGTTGGGCCGGTCCTTCGCGTTCTTGTTCAGCGCATGCGACGTGACCCAATAAATGCGGTCACCGACGCGGGCGGCGCCTTCGAGGTCGGCCTCGGGCGATTTGGAACTGACCCTGAGGAATCCTGACATGTTGAAGGTCTGGAGGGGCGCGCCGCCGCGTTCGCGGGAGTACAGGCGCAGGATGTTGTCTTCGTCGTCCGCCACGAGAAATCGCCCGGTGTCCACGGCGACCACCGCGGAGGCATCGCACATTCCGCGGCAGATCACAAAGGAAGGTGGTGCTCCATTTGCCGGAGCGCCGGCCAGCATCGCGAGGCAGACGAGAGCGGCGGCGACAGCGCGGAGCATTCCTCCTGAATCGCGATTGCATCTCCGCTCCGGGCGCGGCTTGTGTGCGGGCGCATTCACAGTCCCGAGGGCGACAGGGCAGGATCCAGTTCGGCGGACGGGCCTTCCGGAGGTGATGGCCCACGCCTGGGAGAACGGATGGTGATATCAACGACCTCACCCGGGCGGACGTGCACGGAGTCCGGCACATGCACGATGATCGGGAGGCCCGCGTCGTACAGGACGTCTGTCCGCAGGAAAGCGAGCGCGTTGGTGATCGCCTCCACTTGCGCGCCGACCTGCAGAATGTAGCTGTCGAATTCGCTGCGCTCGTGCGTGCGGGTGGTGACACGCACGCTCATGCCGGGCTCGGGATCGACGTAATAGGGCTGGCGCAAGTAGCCGACGATGCGCTCGGCGCGCAGCGAATTGATGTAGAGCAGCGGCTCGCCTTCGACCAGATATTCACCCGGCTGCCGCAGAGGCGTGGTGACCATTCCGGAGATGGGCGCCGTGAGCGTGATGGGACCCAGGTTGCTGGCGACGGTGGCCTGGGCTTCCTCGAGGCGCTGGAGCAGTTCCCGCGCGAGGTCGTTGCTGCCCGCCAGTTGGGGTTCGCCGATGTCGCGCAACTCGTCGAGGCGGCGCTGGATCGCCTCCACGGCTCGTTGCTTCTCGGCCACTTCCGTCTTGAGGGCATCGCGGATGTTGACGCTCAGTTCATAGATGTCCTCGGACACAAGGCGCTCGTGGTAAAGCGGCGTGTTTCGGGCGACGTCGCGTTCCGCCTGCTGGAGCTTTACTTCGGCCACGGCCAGTTCCGCCTGGGTGCGAAGCAGTTCCACACGCAGGCGCTCGAAGTCCAATGCGTTCTCTTCCGCCAATGACGGTTGCGCCTGGACGCGCGCCAGATCGAAGTAGGATCGCAACAGGTCGAAATCGGCGCGCACGTCCATGGGGGTGATCACGGCGATAGGCGTTCCTTCTTCGACGATGGTGTAAGGCTCGACGAGCAGTTCCTTGAGAACGGCCGGTTGCGGCGCGGTGACGATGGAACGCCGGCCCTCGCCGAGGCCGGCGAACGTGGCCTGCGGCGCCACCCTCAACCACAGGACAGTCGCGGTGGCAACGGCAACGGCAAAAACGACAGGCGGAACGAACCGTCGGCGGATCTGGTCAAGTCGGACCGACAGTGGAACCGGTATTGGCGCAGGGGCCTTCGTGCCGGAAGCTAAGGTTCGGGAGGCCTCGCGCGTGTCGGACTGAGTGGACGCATGCGACATCTCGTCTTTCCTTTAGCCTTTTGCGCCCGTGCACGCAAGTATGAATAGGTTCGGATAACTCGAAAGCGGGTTAATGGCAGGAGGTTACAAGGGGGATCAGGCGGATTGTCTGTATGGTTCATTCGCACCGATGCCGGCTTCGGCGGCATCCGCCATCGCGAGAATCTTTCCGAGGACGCGGTAGTGCAGCGGGAAGAGCCGCTCCAGATGCGTGTGGCAGTCCACATACGCGCGTTGCCAGGCATTGTTTGTGGACTCCTGTGTTCGCGCGTAGTCGGCGACGCTCAGGCGACCGCGAGGGTGGGGAAACGGATACGGGAATGCCTGGAGCCGTTCCTGGATTTCGTCAATGGACCGCTGGAGGTTTTGCGCCATCTCCGTAATGATACCGTCCACCTGGGCGATATTTGTGTGCCGCGTCCTGTTCTGTCCCAACAGTGTGAAGGCATGAAGACGGGAACCGATGTCGTGCAGCGCCGGCATCTCTCTCCCTAACGCAGCAGCCAGCGCAACGAGCCGGTCCATCTCGTGCCTTTGCGCGTCGTCGAACTGGTTTCGAACGCGCTGCAATAAGGCTGTAACGCGGTGACGCAAAGCGGCCATGAACGGATCCAGCTTGGCCAGACATTCCGCGATTCGCCTGGCGGTTTCCGCCATCGCGGCGCGGCTGGCGGACTGTTGCTTGCCCAACGAAGTCGCGTTGCCGGGCAACCCGAATTCCCCTGGATCCAGGGTGAATCCGGCGCGGGACAAAGCGTGCGCCGCCGTAAGCGTTCCAAGCCGCTCCTGCAATTCGGCGCATTCGTCCGAGACCTGTTCCGCCACGGGGCGCAATTCCTCCATCCGGTGCGCGTGGTTCGACGCCGCATCCGGCTCCGCGGGGTCGCCGGAGAACAGACTGTCGGATATCCACAACGGTTTCAGGCTGATGTTCACCTGGCCGTAGTACTTGCGAATCATGCGCTGCGCCTCCGGGTTGGCCGCGCTTTCGCGGAGCAGTTCCTCCGAGGACATGAGGTTTTCCTCCGAGAAATCCAATTCGAGGTGCTGCCGATAATGATGTTGCGTCACGCGCCGACAGAGGTCGGCAAAATCCGAGAAAAGCGTCGTCGCAGGTCCTGTCAGCCGAAACACGCCCGGTTCATTCAACTTCTCCACCGCGCGAATACGGTCTGCGTCGCACGGATGGGTGTCGTGCCACGAGGTCTTCTCCGCCGCTGCGGCGGCCGACACCTTCTGGCAGACCTCCGCCGGCAGGCATCGCGCCTTGTGATCGATCAACAGCGGAAGGTTTTCGGGCAGGCGATTGCCGGCCCAGCTCTGCCGGACGTCTTCATAAGCGACTTGCGTCGCGACGTTCAACAGACGGAGTTTCGAGGCCGTGACTGCGAACGTGTCGCTGCCGGCCAGTTTGGCCTCGTAACTGTCGGCGTCGAATTCCATCTGCCGCAGCATGAAGCAACTGATCGCGTGGCCCGCGTGCATGAATGCCCACAGGATCCGCCGCGTCAGCCACACGCATCCGCGCGCCGCGTGGAGCACAACGCCGATGCGCAAATCCGCCTGCCGGGCGGATTCTTCGAGACGCACGTCCCACGCGTCGCGTTCGTACAACACGCGCGCGAACCAGAAGTTGATCATGCGGATGATGTAGGTGAGCCGCATCCCGGCGCCCTGCGCGAAGTGTCCGAACTCATGTGCCAGCACGCCGGCGAACTGCCGCAGGTCCAGTCCTGAAACCAGCGGCAGACCGATCGTCAGGACCAGGTCCCGGCTCCAAAAGCCGCGCTTGAGGCTTGCCGATGCGTTTACCTGGCAGTCCACGTCGATGCGGCACGGCACGGGAGCCCGCACCAGCCCGCAGATCTTTTCGACGAATGCGAACAGGAGCGGCTCGCGCGCGGGATCGAGAGTGACAGGAGGAGGCGGCTTTGCCCTGGCAGCAAAGAACGGTTTTACCATGAAAAAGATCAGGATCACTCCCGCCGCCGCGGGTCCCAAATAGGCAATCATCCGGAACAACGCGCCACCTGAGCCCTCGAAAATCCAGAGATTGTGCGTGAGGTGAAATACGACCGCCCAGCCGGCAAAGCAAATCAAGCCGATGTATATCAGAGGCAGAAGAACCATCGCAAACGCCACCACGGCCAGTCCGGCTGTGTAGAGCGGTCCGATTTTGGTGGGAGGAAACGTCCCCTGGAAGGCATCGAGCGGCGATTCGCTTGTCGCGGCAGCCACGTCCTCGGCGGGAGCGCTCATGCCGTCGAATATTGCGCCCGCGCGGCGCGCGCGGCAACAGCGAAGTGCGCCGCGGTTTTCCGGCATTTCGCTGACTCGGCTCTCGACTGTTGTTCGCGGAATCGCCACTCTTGGGGCACCGAAAGCAAGACGAGCAAGCAACGAGGGTGAGCCCTGAATCGACAGAAACCACGACGCCATGCCAGGGTCTTTCGCGCGTTTCGGCTCCGGAGCGGTTGCCCAGGTTTTCGGAAGAACTGGATCGGTTGCTGGCGGCGTTTGAGGAGCGTTCGGTCAAGCTTCGAGATGTGCTGGAGGTCATCCACAGCCGCGGCTACACCGTTCTGCTGATCGTGCTGGCCTTCCCGTTCTGCACGCCTCTTCCCACGCCGGTTGTTTCGATACCGTTCGGCTTCGTCATCGCGTTCATCGGGATGCGGCTCGCCCTGGGCATGAAACCGTGGCTGCCTGCGCGTCTGATGGACACGAGCCTGCCGCCGCGATTTTTCCCGCGTCTTCTCAGGGCAACGCGCCTGCTGGTTCGGGGACTGGAGTATCTGCTGAGACCAAGGCTCGCCCATCTGGTGCGCTGGGAACCTGTGAGGCGGGCGATGGGAGCGATGATTCTGACTTGCGGGTTGCTGCTGATGCTGCCCTTGCCGATCCCGTTCAGCAACGGATTGCCGGCATTCTCGGTATTACTGCTCGCGTCCGCGATGCTTGAGGAAGACGGATACTTCCTTGTGGCCGGCACGGTGAGCTTCCTTGTGGCGGTGATGTTCTTCACAGCCCTGGCCTGGGGCGGCACCGAGCTGGCGGAAATCATTGGCACGTGGTTCGGCGACTGGCTGAAACCGGACGACGCCTCAGGGCAGTTGTGATGTGCGCGTTGGATTCCCCGCTTTCCTCCCGACAGTGGACTTGCTTTACTCGGCGCACTTATGAAGACGGCTCCCTTCCTGGCAACTCTCTGGACTTTCCTGTTCACGATTTCGGGTTCGGCAGCCACGAATCACTTTCCAGCGGCCGACCTCATGCGGATCGGTGTCTATTACTATCCCGAGGCGTGGCCTTCGAACCAATGGGCTCGCGACATGGCGAATATCAGGAAGCTCAACTTCGAGTTCGTCCACATGGGCGAGTTTGCCTGGGCCTTCATGGAGCCGCGCGAAGGCAGGTTCGATTTCGCATGGCTCGACCGGAACATTGAGCTGGCCGCCGAGCAGGGTTTGAAGGTCATTCTCTGCACTCCCAGTCCGGCCCCGCCGGTGTGGCTCGTGAAAATGCATCCGGAGGTGCTGATGGTGGACGCGAAGGGCCGCCGCATGCAGCACGGCACCCGGCAGCAGGCATGCTGGAGCGTGCCGCGCTATCGCAAATATGTCGGCAGGATCATCAATGAACTCGGACGGCGCTATGGCAAGGATCCGCGAGTCTGGGGCTGGCAGCTCGACAACGAGCTCAGCCATTACGGAAAGGAGCCGTGCTATTGCGACGTTTGCCAGGACAAGTTTCGGGCCTGGCTGAAGAAGAAGTATGGCTCGATCGAGAACCTGAACCGCGACTGGGGCAACGCGTTCTGGTCGCAGAGGTACCAGAACTTCGATCAGATCCGCATTCCGAACAGGGAAGAGCTGGTGGCGCAGTGGAATGAGCATTCCGTGCTGGACGCGCAACGATGGTTTGCGGAGGAGGCCGCCGATTACCTCCGATTCCAGACCGCCATTCTGCGGGAGTACTGCGGCGACCGCCAATGGGTGACGCACAACTTCATGCATGCCTTCGACCGCGTGAACCCGGTGCTCAACGCAAAGGATTTCGAGATCATGACCTGGACCATCTATCCCGCGCACGGGAACCTCAACGAGGGTCCGCTCGGGTTCCGCCTGGGTGGAGCGGCAGCAATGTCGTTTGCGCACGATTTCTTCCGGTCGATGAACGGCACGCAGGGCATTATGGAATTGCAGCCGGGCCAGGTGAACTGGGGCGAAGTAAATCCACAACCGTACCCGGGCGCCGTTCACATGTGGCTGATGCGCGCCTTTGCCGGAGGATCGAAGCTCGTCTGCACCTATCGTTACCGCCAACCTCTGTTCGGCGCGGAACAGTACCACTACGGGGTCGTCGGCACCGATGGCGTCACTCCCAGCACGGGTGGCGAGCAGTATTCGCAGGCCGCCAGAGAGATACAGATGCTCCGCAAGCACTACCAGCCGGATGCGAAGGAACCGGTCGCGTATGCGGCGCGGCGCACCGCGTTGCTCTACAACTTCGAGAACCGCTGGGATATCGACAACCACAAGCAGAACGTGCGCTGGGACACGATGGGTCACATCTTCAAGCACTACCGGGCGCTGAAGCGGCTGGGCTGCCCTGTGGATGTGATCACCGAAGACAAGGACTTCTCGCCATATCCGTTCCTTGTCGCGCCGGCGTATCAGCTGGTGGATGCGAACCTTGTGCAGCGCTGGAAGGAATACGCGGAGAACGGAGGCCATCTGGTGCTCACCTGCCGAACCGGTTTGAAGGATCGCCGCGGGCACCTGTGGGAAGCGCCGTGGGCCGGGCCCATCCTCGATCTGATCGGCGCCGGAATCTCCTTCTACGACACGCTCCCGGCGCCGCACACGGGCAAGGTGGCCGTCGGCGACCGCACTTACGACTGGGTTACATGGGCGGACGTGCTGCAGCCCTCGGAAGGGACCACGCCGCTGGCGACCTACAAGGACCAGTACTACGCAGGCGGGATCGCGGCTGTAACGCGCAAGCTGGGTCGCGGCACGGTGACCTATGTCGGCGTGGATTCCGTGGATGGGCAGTTCGAGGCGGATCTGATTCGAGGGGTGTTCGAACGCGCCGGTGTTGCAGTCGAACAACTGGCTGACGGGTTCATCGTGGATTGGCGGGACGGTTTCTGGGTGGCGACGAACTTCACCGACAAGGAACAGCGCGCGCCGATCAGGGAAGGGGCGAAGGTGCTGATCGGCTCAGCGGACGTGCCGATTGCCGGTGTGACCGTGTGGCAGGACCAATGAGTGAGCGGTGTGCAAAACTGTCGATGCCGGATAACCAGTCCTTCAGTCGGTGCGAGCGCGATCCTGGCAGAATGGGCTCGACGACGACACCGTTACTCTTGAGTGTTGAGCCGTTGCTCGATTTGAAACAAAAAACCCCTCCCGAGACCGGGAGGGGTTGAACAGTCGAGACCCCGTTTAGAACTTGTAAACGATATTGCCGATCAGCATCCAGGAGTTCTTGGCATCCGGTTCGTCCGTGCCGCCGAACACCTTGGCGCTGCTGTCGGAATGATCCCACCGCAATTCGACGCGGCTCAGGACATTCTGCCAGAGGTCATACTGGGCAGTGGCCGTGAACGCCCAGACGCGGTAGCCGGTTCCAAACAGCGGACCGAACGGGTTATAGAAGACTCCCGCCTGGTCGTCGAGGAACTCGGCGCGGCCGTGCAGGCTCAGCTTCTCCGTCGCCTGGAATGAGGCATAGAGCGCCGCCGCCCATGCAACGCCATCTTCGGGGCCGAAGTCGATGTTATGCACATCGAGGTAGTCCCACGCGGCGCCGAGACGCAGGTTGTTCCAGGGGGTCGCCAGGGTGGTGCCGGCATAATAGCTGGTCACGTTCTCGCCCGGGCCTTCGGCGAAACCGCTCACGATGCCGCCGTAGACGGTCGAGCCGGCGAGGAATCCCCACGACTCGGGAGCGGTGACCGCCACGGAAGCCATGTAGGTCTTGAACGACTCAGCCTTCGTGTTGCCGTCGAGGTTGGGACCATGGGCGCGGGAGTTGATGACCGGGCCCCAGGTATTGGCGACACCCGCGGCGACGCTGACCAGTTCGTTAAAGCGATAGGACAGCAGCACGCCGGTATGAGTCTGCGGTTCGATGGTCTGGCCGTAGGACCGAGTGAAGTTCGGGTTGTTCGGGGACGCAACGGATTCGTATCCGATAATCGTGTCGAACACACCGACCTTCACGTCCAGGCCGTTCCGGACCGGCATGCGCAGGTTCACGTATGCCTGGCGAATCGCGAAATCCGCCTCGGCGCTTGCGTCAATCGATTGGGTGAACAGCCGATTGGCGTCGGGACCTGCCCAGAGGTCAACGCGATATCCGGCGGCCCATTCGCTCTCATCCAGGGGTTTTTCGAGCGAGATCTGAACCACGTTCAGGTTGAAACCGTCAGCCTTGCTGGGGCCACCGAACGAGTAGGGTGGGGTGTTTTCGTTACCCGACCCAAAGTTCCACTGCAACGACGTATCGACGTAACCGCTGAGGGTCGTGGATGACAGGGCGGTCAGGACGGTGTTGGCCGTCTCTTCCGCCTGCGCGGCAGAAGCCAGGCTAACCACGCCCACCGCTGCCAGACCCAGTGTCCATTTATTAAACTTCATTTAGTTCCTCCAGTTAGTTGCTTGTTTCTGTACGCAGCCCCTCACAGCCAAGGCAGACGCGTACACAGACAGACGTGGGGCAAAAACGGTTTGCCCCCGCACCAACCCGGTGCATTTGCCGGCATTAGTAGGGAAACACCCGATCTTTGACAATAAGTTTTTTTGGGCCAAATCGACTCGTCCGGCCCGGTTTCAGCCCGAAATCTGTGCAGAAATGTATGAAGATGGAGCACTTCTTCCGGGGGGTCGCTCGGGCAGGCAGAGCAAGGAACCCCTCACCCTGCGCCCGAAGGCAGCAGCCCCGTTCCAGATGGAACACAGAGTGCTGATTGCCCGGCAATACATGTTGCGCCCGACAGGCTTGAACTGGGCGAGTGCGATTCAAAGTAAGCAATTATGGCATCATTCGTTTTCGTTGCTCGAGACACCGTCACCGGGCGGGAGATTCGCAGCTCGGTGGAAGCCGTCACCGAGCAGGCCGCAATCGCTGCCCTGCTGAACCGCAACCTCCTGGTCGTCAACATCCAGGAAAAAGTCGGAAAGAAAGGGCGCACCGGCGGCGGAAAAGTCGCCCTGCACGATCTTGTCATCTTCACCCGCCAGCTCGCCACCATGATCGACGCCGGTCTGGCGATGGTTCAATCGCTTCAGGCCCTGGCCGAGCAGGCAACCAACAAGGCCGCCCGGGACGTCATCCGGGATATCTCAGCCCGGGTGGAAGCCGGCGACAGCTTTTCCGAAGCGCTGCAGAAGCATCCCAAGGTGTTCAACCGGCTCTATATCGCCATGGTGTCGGCCGGTGAAAAGGGCGGTTTGCTCGCCGAAATTCTGGCCCGACTGGCCACGTACCTGGAAAACACCGCCCGGCTCCGGAAAAAGGTGAAGTCGGCCATGATGTATCCCTCCGTCGTCACCATCGTTGCCATCGCGATCACAACGTTCCTCCTCGTGAAAGTGGTGCCGGTGTTCGGAGACATCTACTCCGGTTTCGGCGCAAAACTTCCCGGCCCCACGCTGTTCCTGATCGAGCTGAGCAACATGGTCAAGAAATACCTGCTTCTCCTGCTTCTCGCAGGCGGCGGCGCGGTTTACGGATGGCTCTACTTCATCAAGACCAAGCCCGGCCGGCAGTTCTGGGATTCCAGGAGAATCAAGCTGCCTGTGTTCGGCACGATTGCGCATAAGATCTGCCTCGCTCGGTTCACGCGCACCCTGGCTTCGCTGGTCCGCAGCGGCGTCCCCATCCTCGAAGTGCTCCAGATCGTGTCGCAGACCGTCGGCAACGTGGTCATGGAAAAGGCTGTCAAAGACGCCGCCGGCGACATCGAGCGCGGCGAGAGCATCTCCACGGCGCTGGCGAAGCATTCCGTCTTTCCCAGCATGGTGATCCGCATGATCACGGCCGGAGAGCAGACCGGCAAGATCGACGAAATGCTGGAGCGCATATCGAACTTCCTCGATGAGGAAATCGAAACGACGCTTTCGGGGCTGACCTCGCTGATCGAGCCCATTCTGATTGTGTTTCTCGGAGTCGTTATCGGCGGCATGGTGATCTGTATGTTCCTGCCGATATTCAAGATGAGCGAAATCGTGAATCCGCAGCGGTAAGCCGTCGGCGGATCATGAAATCCGGTCCGGCCGTGCGGCCGGCAAGGCTCCGCGTGCAGCGGTGTTGACATGGCGAAAGTGCTACTAGCAGATGATGAGTTGACCATGCTCCAGACAGTGAGCGAACTGCTCCGTCAGGAAGGGCATGAGGTCATCCCATTCACCAACGGACCGGATGCCGTTGCCGCCGTCACGACCCACGCTCCGGAACTGGTCATCACCGATCTCTATCTGGACAAGACGACCGCCCACGGACTCGAGATCCTGGCCAGGGCCAGAGAATTGAACCCTCCGGCGACAGTCATTGTCATCACCGGCTTCGGCTCCATCGAAACCGCCGTCGAAGCCATGAAAAACGGCGCGTTCGATTACCTGGAAAAACCGTTCAAGGTGGACGAGTTGAAGCTGACCGTGCAGCGGGCGCTCTCCTACAGCGCCGCCATTTCGGAGACCGCATTCCTCCGGAAACAGCTCAAGAAGAAATACCATTTCAGCCAGATCATCGGCACCTCGCCCGCCATGCAGGAGGTGTTCAAGATGGTGGAACGCGTCGCCAACACCGAAAGCACCATCCTCATCCTCGGCGAAAGCGGCACCGGCAAGGAACTGATCGCCCGGGCTCTCCATTACAACAGCCAGCGACAGTTTGCTCCGTTCGTTCCGATCAACTGCAGCGCCCTTCCGGAAAACCTCCTGGAATCCGAGCTGTTCGGGCACAAGCGCGGCGCTTTCACGGGAGCAATCAACGACAAGAAGGGGCTCTTCCAGGAAGCCGACGGAGGCACGATCTTCCTCGATGAGGTCGGATCCATGTCGCCCGTTCTGCAAAGTCGCCTGCTGCGCGTGCTGCAGGAACGGGAAATCCGCAGGGTGGGCGACAACACGCCCATCTACGTGAACGTCCGCGTGCTCGCCGCCACCAATGAGCCGCTCGAGCAGCGCATCAAGGATGGAACGTTTCGCGAAGACTTGTATTACCGGCTGAATGTGATTCCCATTCATTTGCCGCCGCTCCGGGAGCGGACGGACGACATTCCCCTGCTGGTCGCGCATTTCCTCCAGCAGAAAGGCCATGCGCGCAGCTCCAAACCGTTCAAAGTCACGCGCCAGGCGATGGACGCCCTCTCCGCCTACCAGTGGCCCGGCAATGTCCGCGAGCTGGAAAACGCCATCGAACGCGCCGCGACGCTGTGCGAGGGCGAGGTCATCCGCCTCCGGGATCTTCCCCCGAGCATTCTCAAGAAGCTGGACATTTCGCCCGACACTCCGGATGAACCCGAAGATACAGCCACCCTGCCCGCGGTCCCGTCCGCGAACGATTCCTTGCGGACCTCCAGTGAGAACGGCAACGGCGCCCCGGACCCCGCCCACGCCAACGGCAATGGAAACGGCCACCACACCTTCAAGCCGCTGAAAAGCTTCCTCCGCGACCAGGAAATCACCTACTTGAGCCGCGCGCTGGAGCAATGCGGCGGCGACAAGGAACGGGCCGCGCATCTGCTCGGTGTCAGCCTGGCCACGCTCTATCGGAAACTCTCGGGCGACGACAAGCACGAGTAGATCCTCAAGCGGCTGTTCCTCAACGGGTTCCGCCGGCGCGGCCGATCAGGCCTGCTGCGACTCCCTCCAGGGCGCAGATTTGATTTTCTTTTCGGCTGCGCGGTTCCTATCATCCGTCCCGACTGCGCTTTCGCGGTCATTCTGAACGATTGGAACGAGTATGCCATTAACACACACGAAAGATCTTTTCGCCAAGGCGTTGAAAGGCAAATACGCCATTGGCGCCTTCAACGTCAACAACATGGAACTGATCCAGGCGATTGTGGAAGCCTGCGAGGAGGAAAAGGCGCCCCTCATCCTTCAGATCTCCAAGGGCGCGCGCGCCTATGCCAACCCTGTCTACCTGAAAAAACTCATCGAAGCTGCTGTCACCCTCTCCAATATCCCGATCGCCGTCCATCTCGACCACGGCGACTCGTTCGAGTTGTGCAAGGAATGTATCGACGAGGGTTTCACCAGCGTCATGATTGACGCCAGCCACGAGCCCTTCGAAAAGAACGTCGAGATTACCCGCAAAGTGGTGGAGTACGCGCACAAGCATAACTGCTCGGTCGAAGCCGAGCTCGGCCATCTGGTCGGTGCGCAGTTCGACGAGGGTGAAGAAGGCGGCGGCTATTCGACGGGCGGGCATTACACGCATCCCGAGGAGGCGGTGCGCTTCGTGAAAGAGTCCGGGTGCGATTCCCTCGCCGTCGCCATCGGCAACAGCCACGGCGCCTACAAGTTCAAAGGCGAACAGCATCTCGACCTCGACCGCCTGAAGGCGATCAAGAAGGCATTGGCGGATGCCGGACTGGGCGACTACCCGCTGGTGCTTCACGGGGCTTCCAGCGTGCCCAAACACCTCGTTGACGAGGTCAACAAGTACGGCGGCAAAATGCCCGACGCCCAGGGCGTTCCCGAGGCGGACATCGAGGTCGCCCGCCGCGTGGGTTGCACCAAGGTGAATATCGACACCGACCTGCGTATTGCCATGACGGCGGCGATCCGGAAGGTGTTCGTTGAGAATCCGAAGGAATTTGATCCGCGGAAATACCTTGGACCGGCCCGGCAGGCGGTCAAAGACCTGGTCCGGCACAAGGTCAAGAACGTCCTTTGCTGCGCCGGACACGCCTTTGATTAGCCAATGCAGGGCGGGCTCCATGCCCGCCGTTGAGGGCGCGCTTCCAGCCGCCCGGCGGACTGGAAGCGCCGGCTCGGCATCACGCCGCCCTGGCAGCGTGCCTGTATCGTCTCAGATCGAAATCTCGGTCTCGGCGTTCTGCAGGTCGAGGTAGTCGATAATCTTCGTCACGCACTCGGCGACGGTCAGTTTGTCCGTCTGCAGTTCGATCTCGGCGTTCTCCGGCGCCTCGTAGGGCGCCGAGACGCCGGTGAAATTCGGGATCTCACCCGCTCGGGCCTTTGCATAGAGGCCCTTGGGATCCCGCTTCTCGCAGACCTCCACCGGCGCGTTGACGAACACCTCGATGAATCGTCCCTGGGGCAGGACCTTCCGCGCCAGCGCCCGGTCCGCGCGGTAGGGAGAAATGAACGCCGTTATACAGATCACGCCCGCGTCCGCAAACAGCTTCGCCACTTCTCCAACCCTCCGGATGTTCTCCGTCCGATCCTCCGGTGAGAAACCCAGGTCCGAACACAGCCCGTGCCGGATGTTGTCGCCGTCCAGGATGTAAACATGGCGCCCAAGGTTGAAGAGCTCGCGCTCGAGTTCCGTCGCAATGGTGGACTTGCCCGAACCCGAAAGACCCGTCAGCCACAACACGCAGCCACGATGCCCGTTCCTCAGCTCGCGCTGGGTGGCGGTGACCTTGCCCTGACTCCAGTAGATGTTATCGCTCTTGTGATGCGTGTCGTGCGTCCGCCTCGGATAGTTGTCGTCCGCGATAATCCCGCCGCCGGACACGTCGAAGCCGTCCACGATCACAAACCGCCCGGTGGGCACGATCTGAGTGATGGTGTCGAAGGCGATCGGCCGACGCGTCCGCAGGGTCAACTCGCCGACCTCGTGGCGTCCGACGAACAGTTCATCCCGGCCGCGTGACACCGTGGCGAGGGTGGAGGCATCGATCACACGCTCGATGGATTCGATCTCGCACTCCACTTCCTGCGTGGCCAGTTTCAGCCTGTATTTCCGGTTCTTCGCAAACGGCTGTTTTCCCAGCCAGAACACGCGGGCCTTGAACTTCGTGAGTTCATAGGGCGGCGCCGACTCCGGAGCGGCGATCGCGCCGCGTTCGACGAAAATCTGTTCGGTCAACGTGATGCCGATCGACTCGCCCGCGCTGGCGCTGGTCGTCGCCGGCGCGTTCCAGCGTTCGATCGTCTTGACCGTGCTCACCTTGTTCGTGGGGGAAAAGACCAGCCGGTCGCCCACCTTGATCGATCCGGATTCCACGCGGCCCGCCAGGATGCGCCGCTCGTCGAATCGATAAACGTCCTGGATGGGCAGGCGCAGGGGCAGGTCGTGCGGCGGCTCGGACACTTTGAACTGGTCCAGCGCCTCGAGCACGGTTGGTCCCTTCCACCAGGGCATCTTCGAACTGAGCGACGCGATGTTGTCGCCGTCGCGGGCGACGATGGGAATGAAGACGGAGGGCGTGACGCCGACGGTGGCGAGCCAGTGGCGGAACTCTTCTTCGATCTGCCGGTAGCGGGCTTCGTTGTAGTTCTGGAGATCCATTTTGTTGACGAGCACGGCGATCTGGCGAATGCCGAGCAGGTTCAACAGGTAACCATGCCGCCGCGAATTCTCCTGCACGCCTTCGTTGGCGTCGATCAGGAGCAGCGCCGCCTCGGCGCTGGCCGCGCCGGTGATCATGTTCTTCAGGAACTCCTTGTGGCCCGGCGCGTCAATGATGACGTACTGGCGCTTCGGCGTGTGGAACCAGATCTGCGCCGTATCGATCGTGATGTTCTGGTCGCGCTCCGACTGAAGCGCGTCCATGAGGTTGGCCCACTCGAAGGGAACGCCGCGCCGCTCGGCAATCTGCCGCAACTGCTCGAGCTTGCCCTCCGGGAGCGAGCCCGTGTCGTGGAATAATCGCCCGACAAATGTGGACTTGCCATGGTCCACGTGCCCGACGATCACGATCTTGAGTTGTTCGCTGGGAATGGAACTCATTTCTTCGAAAAATTCAAATCGCGTTCACATGTACCCGTCGCGGCGCAGTTTCTCGAAGGCGTCCTCGCTCTCCTTGTCCTGCGCCCGGCCCGACCGCTCCGGCGTCTTCGTCGTCCGCAGCTCCGCGATGATGTCGGACACGGTTTTCGCGTTCGACTTGATGGGGAACGTGCAGGGATAGCAACCCAGGCTGCGATAGCGCTCGCCCTTGCCATTGGCGAAATAGAGCGGAATCACCGGAATGTTCTCGCGTTCGATGTATTCCCAGATGTTGATCTCCGTCCAATGCAGGAGCGGGTGGATGCGAATGTGCGTGCCCTTCTCGAAATCCGTTTTGAACTGGTCCCACAGCTCCGGCGGCTGGTCCTCCACGTTCCATTCCATGTTCCTGTCGCGCGGGCTGAAGTAACGCTCCTTCGCCCGCGTCGGCTCTTCATCGCGCCGGACGCCGACGATGACGCCGGTGAAATGATGCTCATCGAGCACCTTCTTGAGCGCGTCCTTCTTCAGTGTGCCGCAGCATTCGACGCGTGTGGCCCTGCCGTTGGGATAGGTGACGCCGCTTTTCAGCACTTCTTCGTTCTTCCCGACCACCAGCCGCAGGTTCCACTCTTTGCACAAACGATCCCGGTACTCGATCATCGACGGGATCTTGTAGGTGGTATCGACGTGAACCAGCGGAAAGGGCACATGGCCGAAGAAGGCCTTGCGCGCAAGCCACAGCAGGACGGTGGAATCCTTGCCGATACTCCACAACATCGCGAGGTTTTCAAACTTGTTGAACGCCTCGCGCATGATGTAAATGCTCTGGTTTTCCAATTTGGACAGGTAATCCATAAAGCCCGAAGTTTGCCCTGCGTCAGATCTGGAAGTCCACTTTTTTGGGCATGAAAGTGTGGATGCCGCACTCCACTTTGTTGAAGCCGGTCCAGCGGCCGGCGCGCTCGTTGTTGCCGTTGCCGGTCACCCGAGTGCAGGGCCAGCACCCGATCGACCGGTAACCGAGGTCGTGAAGCGGGTTGTACGGGATCTTGTGATCGCGGATATAGTTCCAGATCTGCTCCCGGGTCCAGTTCGCCATCGGATTCAATTTCACGATCTCCCGGCCGCTCGCCTCGTCGAAGACATACACCTCCACGATGCCGATCGTTGCCCGGGTGGCGGATTGCTCCCGACGCAGCCCCGTGATCCAGCAATCGAGGTCGATCAGCTTGTCGCGCAATGGCAATACCTTCCTGACAGTGCAGCACAGGTCCGGATTGCGCTTCCACAACTCCGGCCCGTGAATGTCCGCCTGCTCTTCCACCGTGAGATCGGGCTCCAGCGACTCGATCCGGATGCCAAAAAAGTCCTCCAGCCGCTTTTTCAATTCGACCGTCTCGGGAAACAACAACCCGGTATCCAGTGTAAAGGCCGGAAAAGGCAGGTCATGCTGGCGCGCCAGGTGCAGCATCACCAGACCGGCGCCCTGGAAACTCGTGCCGATGGCGGCGCGAACACCAAACTGCTCCCACCCCCAGCGCAGAATGTTCTCACTGGGCTCCTTGCTGAACCGCTGGTTCAGCGATTGAATCTCAGCTGCCGTCAGCATGGTCGTCATGCCGCGGCAGGGGCGGCGACCGTTTTCTCCTGCCAGATCACGCGCGCGCAAAAATCGCCAAACCGCTCGCCGGGCGTCCGCTCAGTCGCGAATCGCGCCAGCAACGGTCGCAACTCGTTTTCAATCTCCGCCTCTTTCACCATGTCCTTCCACACGCGGTTCAGACGCGTGCCCGCCGTATCGCCGCCAACCCAGACCTGATAGCGCCCCGGCGCTTTCCCGACAAAAGCCAGCTCAGCCATGTAGGGCCGCGCGCAGCCGTTCGGGCATCCGGTCGATCGAATAATGATTTCCTCGCCGGCCAATCCGACTTCCGCGCACAGCTTCTCAATCCGATCCACCAGAGCGGGCAGCATCCGCTCCGATTCCGCCAGCGCCAGCCCGCAGGTGGGCAACGCGGGGCACGCCAGCGACACCGCATGCAGCACGCTCGCCTGGTTCTCCGTGCGCACACCGTGACTCGTCAGCAGCGCGTCAATCGCCCCTTTGTCCGATTCGGGGATATTGGCCAGAATGACATTCTGATTGGCCGACAGGCGAAATTCCGTTGCCGGAAATTGCTCGGCCACCTGCCGCAACGCGGTCTTCATCCGGTGCCCGTCCGCGTCCTTGACGCGCCCGGTCTCCACAAACAACGTCAGGAACCACGTCCCATCCACCGCCCGATGCCAGCCCAGGAGATCCTGCATGCTCGTGAAACGGAACGGCCGCGCGGGCTGCAACGTGACCCCGGCCCGCTTCTCCACCTCGGCTCGCGTCCACTCCACCCCGCGCTCCGCCACGACATACTTCAAGCGCGCGTGCTTGCGATCGGTGCGGTCTCCGAAATCGCGGTGGATCGTCAGGACGGCTTTGGCAACGTCCACCAGCCGGTCCGGCGTGATAAAACCGATCACGTCCGCCAGCCGCGGATAGGTCGCCTCGTTGCCATGGCTGCGCCCCATTCCGCCGCCGACCGCCACGTTGTAGCCCACCAACTGGTCGTTCTCGACAATCGCAATGAGCCCGAGGTCGTTGGTGAAAACGTCCAGGTCGTTGATCGGCGGGATCACAAATCCCGTCTTGAACTTGCGCGGCAGGTAACGCTTCCCGTAAAGCGGATCGCAATAGTCCTTGTTCTCGGGCGCGTTCAGATCCAACTGCTGGCCGTCAATCCAGATGGCATGATACGCCCGGGTCCGGGGCTTCAGCGCATCCGCCACCCGCACGCAATCCGCAAACACCCGGTCCCGTGCCGGCGTATAGGCCGGGGTCGGCGGCGCCAGCACGTTGCGATTCACGTCGCCGCAGGCTGCCAGCGTGGCGAGAAGGGCTTCATTGATGCCCTTGATCACCGGCCGGAGATTGGGCTTCAACACCCCGTGAAACTGAATGCTCTGCCGGGTGGTGATCCGAAGCGTGTTGTTCCCATATCGGGACGACAGATCGTCGAACACGCACCATTGACGCGAGGTCATCACCCCGCCCGGAATCCGGCCCCGAACCATCATGATGTATTTCTTGCCGGTCTTGCGGACGTCACGGTCGTCCTGCTGATAGCAACCATGAAATTTCAGAAACTGCGCGTCCTCCTCGCTGAAGTGGTCGGCAGTCTCATCCTGAATCGTGGCTGCGATGGTGCCCGCCAGGGTCGGATTACCCTCTTTGAGGGCCTCGTTATGCGTAAATGGACGTGACGATTGCGTAATCACAAGTTAGTTGCTAATGATATTTAGGATTATTTGCACAGTTCCGCACTTTGTCAAATGAGTTTTCAAACCCACAATTAAAGTCTAGTCATCCGACCCCGGACGGCTCACTCTACTTCCGGTTTTCGTCTCTCGGGCTTCCACACCCGCAGGCATAAGTCAAAGCAGATGAACCAGCACACGATCTATTATTTCGATAATAACGCCACCACTCGCGTCGCCCCGGAGGTCCTCGATGCCATGCTGCCCTTCCTGAAGAGGCATTGGGGCAACCCGTCCAGCATCTACACCTTCGGAAAACAGGTCGCCAAACACCTCGAAGCCGCCCGCGAAAAGGTCGCTGCCCTCATCAATGCCGATCCGCGGGAGGTGATCTTCACCAGTTGCGGAACGGAAAGCAACAATTCCGCAATCCACAGCGCGCTGGTCACTCATCCTGGAAAGCGGCATGTCCTGACAACGGCGGTCGAGCATTCCGCCAACATCAAGTTCTGTGGCGCGCTGCAGAAGCGCGGATACGAAGTCACGTTTCTGCCGGTCGAGGACGACGGGGGCCTGGACCTGCATCTTCTGGAAAAATCAATTCGCCCGGACACGGCCGTTGTGTCTGTGATGTGGGCAAACAACGAAACCGGTGTCCTCTTCCCGATCGAGGAGATCGCCGCCATCTGCCGCAGCAAAGGCGTGCTGTTCCACACGGACGCCGTGCAGGTGGCGGGCAAGCTGAAGATCGACGTCCAGGATCTCGGGGTGGATATGCTCTCTCTGTCCGCTCACAAACTGCGCGCGCCGAAAGGTGTCGGCCTGCTCTATGTGAAGCGGCGGACGCGATACCAGCCGTTCGTGACCGGCGGCGGCCAGGAACACGGCCGGCGCGGCGGCACCGAGAACGTCGCCAGCATTGTCGGCTTTGGCCGCGCCGCCGAGCTGGCGATGGCGCACCTGAAGGAGGAGAACACGCGCGTTCGGGCGCTGCGGGACCGGATGGAGAACGAAATCCTCAGGCAGATCCCGCGGACGGTGCGAAACGGTTCGAAGCAACACCGCCTGCCCAACACGTCCAACCTTTCTTTCGAGGGCGTGGAGGCCGAAGGGATCTTGTTGATGCTGGACCAGCTTGGAATCTGCGCCTCCAGCGGATCGGCCTGCACGTCGGGGTCACTGGATCCGTCGCACGTTCTGGTCGCGATGGGCTGCAGCGTGGCGCGGGCGCGCGCGAGCGTGCGGTTCAGTCTGGGGATCGAGAATACGGAAGAGGAAGTGGATTACCTGCTCGAGCACCTGCCACCGATTGTGGCGAAGCTGCGAGGCCATTCGGGGAAGACAAAAGAAGCGCATCGGACGGCACGCGTTGCGTGATTCTGTGCGGCGCCGCCCGGACTGCGAAAGCGGAATTCGGCGGGCAGGGTTGTCATCGCGCCCTTCTGCCGCCGAGCAGGGCGGCAAAGCCGCTCCGGTTGTCCTGTTCGCCCTGGCGCACTTTCAACTGTCCGAGGATGGAATGCCAGCCGATGTAGATCTTGTGCCATTGGCTCTCGACGTTGCGCAGGGCGCCTTCGTTCATCTCGCTGAGGTAACGCAAGGACGGGGCGTTGCCGATCAGGGTGTGGACCTCCTCCTTGACCGGAGCAGCCACTTCGACCGCGGCGAGAATGAGCTCGAGTTCCTGAACGATGACGCTCTTGATCTCGAGGAACTGGTTCTCGTCCTCCGCGCCGAACTTTTTGGTCCGGGCCAGGTTGACGAATCCGTTGAACTGTTTCCAACACTCCAGGTAGTTTTCCATCTGGGTGATGAGTTGTTCCAGTTTCTTGGTTGTGCTCATAGACAATGATTCAGGAAGCGACGGTCTTGGGCGTGAGGAAAATAATGGCGCCGCCCCGCAGCTCGCGCGCGGTGATCTGCAGGCTGGCAAAATGAATATGCAGTTCGGTCAATGACAGTTGCGCCGCGCGCGCTTCACGAAACAGCTTCAGAACGTCCGCCGACACATCCTTGAGGACCGCCGAAGGATACGACGACGAGATGGTGCTGGCGATGATGTTGCCCTGCCGGTCAACGGTCAGGCTTCCTGACGGCAGGCGCAGGACTTCAGCTCCGGCTTTGGATAGGAAATTCAGGAGTCCCATGTCGCCGTCAGTTTCTTGGTTTTCTCCAGAGCGCTCGCCCGGTCGGTATCCAGCGGCCAGGCAACCAGCATCGACTTCCCTGACGAAGGCAGATACACCAGGCGGCGATCCAGCCCCGCGGCCTGAACGTTCGACAGAGGTCCGGCTTCAATCCGATCGCTCATGCGATGGCAGGCCTCTTCCAGGACGCGCATCCATTTCCCGAGCTCCTCGGCCGAGTGGGTGCCCCAGCCTTCGGCCGGGCCGGATTCGCCCAGCGACACCACCCATTCCGCGCCTTCTCGCGTGAGCGCCGAAAGCCGCCAGACCGTCTTCCGATGCTCGGCGTCCTCCGGATCGTTGTCGGAGCCAGAGACCTCGTCCATGGCCTGGGCCGTCTCGAGCAGAAGGGCATTGACCGACTTGTGAATGGTCCGTTCCCGGTCGGGTTCCGCCGGCAGGTTTTCGAACGTGCCGGATTTCCATTCGAGGATGCGCCGGAACGCCGCCTCGCCGCGGGCGCCCTCCGCTTCCGCGTCAATGAGTTCTCCATTCTGGATCCAGAGCTTGCCCACCAGCGCTCCGCGGGTGATGCGCATGACCGTGGAGCTTTGGGAGAGACATTCCATCTGCACGATATCCATCAGGCTCTTGCTTTGAACGCCGCGGAAGCCTCCTTCGCTGTCACGGCCGAGCAGCGCTTCGAGGCATTCCAGGAACATCTGCATGTTCTTGTGTGTATCCGGCTTCAGCCAGAACAGGTCCACGCCCAACGCGTAGGCGCGCGAGCGAAACTCCTCGTCCTCCACCGCGGTGATCACCACGGTGCGCAGCTCCGGAAAACGGCGGCGCACGATCGACAGCACCTGCAGGCCGTCCATCTTCGGCATCTTCAGGTCGCACAGAAGGAGTCGGAAAGGCTGGGCGTCGAGCAACGCCAGCGCGCGCGACCCTGCCGTGGCCGTGTGCACCTCCGGCCGGCTCGGCAGTTGCGAGAGCATCTCTTTGTACAGCTCCAGCAACTCCGGATTGTCATCCAGAATCAGGACCTTGTGACGCGATTGCATAGCGAAATCCAACGGCTGATCAGCGTGTTGCCACGCGCAAGCGTTCCGTTTCTCCCGTTAAAGCAAGCCGTATTCCCTTATTCCGTACCGGAGCGGAGTTTCGCCCAAAACGCTGTGCCAGGGCGTGCTGTTCCAACGCGCGTTCGGCCGGAGCCGCCTCTTCGTGCACGATTGCTGGAAAAACCCGGCGTGGATGTGGACAACCAGTCCGTCGATGAGACAGGCGAACGCGCGGCTTTCGGGCGCATTTTCCGGTAACAGGAACGTTCCTTTCCGCCAGCGTGATACGCGCGCTCCCGCTTCGGGCAGAGCCGCTTCCATGGCACAGTTCTTGCCCCGGAACTGGAACGAATCGGCACAACAACATGAATCGTGCATTGGTGAATGGCAAAGGCAGGCGGCGCGTTCTCGCGTGGGCCACCCGCCGTTTTTCCATTCGGCTGCCTAAGAACCCAGGGTATACCGGACGATTCAAACACTGGGTCGTCCATGAGTGCACCATCTCACCGAACAAGCATGTTTGAATTCTTCAAAAATCTCTTCGGCTCCAGACCTTCGGAAGACGGCGTTTCTTCCAGGATCGAATCTCCTGCTCCGCGCCCTGCGCCAACCCCGTCCACCTCGTTTCGAACCCGGGCCGCCGTCGCCACGCCACCTCAACCGGCAGACCCGAAGGCGAGCAACATCCTTCTCCCGCTGCAGACCGTCATCGAATCGTTGCCGCCGGAGTTCAAAAGCCGCGTCCAACAGATGGACCTCACCGGCGCCACCCTGACAATCTCCATCGACCGCATCATGGCCCAGTTGCCGACCGGAGCCGTCAAACTCTCCTTCGGCGAATTGCGCCGCGCCGCACCGCAGCTCTTCAGCCCCGAGAACGACCTCGATGAAGTCCCGGTTCCGCTCCCGCTGAGCGAAATTCTACAGCGTCTTCATCCGGCCATGCTGCAGCGCCGCAGCAATCAAAAGCGAATGGATTTGCCTCCGGATCTCGGCAGTCCGTTCGGCGACCGCGGACAGGGTCTTGCCTTTTCCATCAGTCCGGCCAGGCCGGCGGAAGCCCCGGCTCCCTCCCGGGCCGCCACTCCCGCGCGCCCGGTGCCTCCGAGGCCGGTTGCGCCGCCGGTTACTCCCGCTGCTCCCGCCGTGCCGCAACAGCCTGCTCCCGTTCAGCCGGTCGCGCGGCCGCCGATCAAACCATCGGTGCCCCTGGGCACGCCGGCGCGCCACGCTTCTCCTCCCGCGCAGCCGTCGCCCATCGCGCCGGCTCCTGTGGGTCGCCCCGTTCAACCCACCCCGGTCGTGCCGCCAGCTCCACTCACTCCGGCGGCCCCGCCCGTGCCGCCAGCTCCGGCTGCACCTCCGACGCCGGTCGCGTCGCCAACCCCAACCGTGCCGCCTGCTCCCGCTGTACCGCCGCAACCTGCTGTGCCGCCGGCCCCGGTTGCGCCGCCACCTCCGATTCCGGTGTCTTCCGCGCTGCGGAACCTCAGCGCCGCGATCGCAGCCGCCCCGTCCAACGGAGCAGCGGCGCCTCAGGCATCGGCGCCCGTGGCGCCGATGAGTCCGATTTCATCTTCTGTCCCAGGCGCCGCTCCGGAAGCGCAGCCCGAAACGGCTCCGGCGGCGCCCGCGGCGCCGGCAAGGCCGCCTTCTACGGAAACCGTCCAGCTTCCGGTTGGCCTCGGCGCGGTGGCCGAATGCTGGCCTGAAGCATTGAAACAGGAAATCCTCAGCCTCAACCTGACGGAGGCCCGGCTCGCCATGCCGGCCGACCTCGTGGAGGATTCGCTCAAGCGCGGACGCGTGGCGTTTCCATGGAAGACAGTTCGTTCCTGGATCAAGCCCGCGCCTCCTGCCTCCGCATCCCCGCATGACAACACGGTGGTGGAACTGCCGCTGAAGCTGATCATGCCGCTCTTCCTTGCCCGCTATAAGGCACAAAAGGAAGCGCCCCGGGCGCAGGTTGCCATCGACGAAAGCATCCCGAACCTGTTCTTTGGATTCCCGCAGGCGGATGAATCGCCTTTTGGCGACGGCCCGGGGGCTCCGGCAACGTCGGCCCACGCGGTCACCAAGCCCGTGGAAACCAACTACTATGTCTGGGACGACAACGCGGATGCGGCGCTGGTGGACGAAACGGAATTCAAGCGCAAGCCGTCTCCGGAAACGACGTTCATCACGCGATGCGCGACTCCGAACGAAGTTGTGTCGCGCGCCGCCGCCCTCGAAGGGGTCGCCGGAGCCCTGGTGGCGTTGCCCGACGGGTTGATGGTCGCCAGCAAGCTTTCTCCTGAGCTGAACGGGGACACGCTCGCCGCGTTTCTCCCCCAGATTTTTGGGAAGGTCAGCCAATGCACCAAAGAGCTGCGCATGGGCGAGCTCAACAACCTCCATTTCACCGTAGGCAATGTCCCCTGGAAGATCTTCCGAGTGAACGCAATCTACTTCGCCGCATTCGGCCGGCCCGGCCAGGGACTCCCGACCGCTCAACTGGCTGCGCTCGCCGCCGAACTCGATCACCGAAAACACTAAGTCGTTATGGCAATCATCAATCAGGCAACCAAAGAACTGCAGGTCAAGATCGTGTACTACGGTCCCGCAATGGGCGGTAAGACCACCAACCTGGTCCAGGTCCACGATCACGTGCAGACCGCAGCCGGCAACAAAGGAAAGCTGGTCTCCCTGGCAACCAGCTCCGACCGCACCCTGTTCTTCGACTTCCTTCCGATCGAGGCGATGTCCATCAAGGGGTTCAAGACCAAGTTCCAGCTCTACACCGTGCCCGGCCAGGTGATCTACAACACCACCCGCCAGCTCGTGCTCCGCGGCGTGGACGGCATCGTCTTTGTGGCGGACTCCCAATACGAGAAGATGGCGGAGAACGTCGAGAGCTTCCAGAATCTCGAGGAGAACCTCCGCGCGCTGAAGCTGAGCCTGTCGGAGATCCCCTACGTGCTGCAGTACAACAAGCGCGACCTTCCGAACGTGGCGCCCGTGGAGTACATGGAGTACCTGCTCAACAACCGCGAAGTGCAGGTCCCGTCCTTCACGTCCGTCGCTCACAAGTGCGAAGGGGTGTTCGAGTCGCTCAACATGATCACGCGGCTGCTGCTCAACAAGTTCATCAACCAGGGCACGCCGCAATACGCATGACATGGCCACCCTCCCCCAGTTGATTGAGGAAGATGTTCAACAGCTCGACGAGATCCTCCGCGAGCTGCTGAAACAGACCGAGGCTACCACCGCCCTCGTCATCGACAAGGGGGGATTCCTGATCAGTCATCAGGGCGACGCCCGGCAGTTCGACCTCACCACGATCGCTGCGTTGGCCTCCGGCGCCTACATGGCCAACCAGACCATCGCCAACCTGGTTCACGAAACCAATTTCAACAGCGTCTATCAGCAGGGCGAGAATTTCAGCATGTTCGCCACGGCGGTGGACGACTACTGCCTGCTCGTGATCATCTTCGAAGCGCGCCTGAGCGTGGGCGCCGTCAAATACTTCGCAACGCCCGCCGCCGACAAGATCGCCCGCCAGATGCAGGTCGCCCAAAAGCGCGACCCGGGCGCCGGACTGGATCTCTCGGTCATGAACCTCGCGGATCCGAGCGAACTCTTTAAACGGAAGAACTGACGCCCGGGAGGTGGGCCCATTTCCATGCCGGTGACCATCACCAGCGCCCCGGCAGTCGCGACACTCGCGCGACCCGGTCGCTGAGCCGGCGCATCCTTGTCCCGTCAATCCTCGGGACAATTCCTGACGCATATGCGCGGAGAATTGTCCCGCTCCTGAGCCGCCGCTCGCGAGCCTTACGCCGGTCCCGACGCAACCCGGAGCACTGCGTCCACGACGGTCTGAGGCCGGATGCCGTTCATGCAGCGGAAATCGATCGGGCATTCCCGCAGGAAGCAGGGCGCGCACGGAACGGTGCTTTTCAGCAAAGCATGCCGCGAGTCGCCCGGCAGACCCGGCCCTGTCAGCTCCGGCGACGTGCTCCCGAATGGAACCACCACCGGTGTCCCCACCGCGGCGGCAACGTGCATCGGACCGGTGTCGTTGGTCAGCAATACCCGGACGAGCTTCAGGACCGCACACAATTCGCGCAGCGACGTCTCCCCCGCAATGTTTCGCACCAACGAATCGCGTCCCACCGCCGTCTCCAGTTCCGATGCAGCGGGACGATCTGCGGAACCGCCGAGGATCAGCCACACGCAGCCGGTGGTGCGCTGGATCTCGCGGGCCGCTTCCGCAAAACTCGATAGTGGCCAGCGTTTGGCCGGGCCATACTCGGCCCCCGGATTCAGCGCGAACACAGGACGTTTCGCATCCTCCAATCCGAAGCGTTTTCGGACCGCCTCCACCTCCGCATCCAGAACCTGTATCTGAGGCGCAACCGGGCGCGTGTCGGCTCCGAGCGAGCCCACAAGCCAGAGATACTCGTGGATCTGGTGTGCTGCAGGCGGCGGCTCCGGTTCCCGCGTTCTCGCCCCGGATTGAATGAGGCGCTGAATCTCCCGCGGAGTCCGCTTGCGCATCCGAACGGCCCCCGCGCGTGCCGGCACCGGGTGTGTCAGCAACCACGCCCGCGACCGGGCATAGCCGACACGGACCGGAACCCGCGCCAGCCAGCTTTCGAGGGCGGAGCGGGGAGAATTGGGAAGAATCACCGCCGCGTCGAATCGGCCCGCGCGGATCCGCTTTGCCGTCGCGAAGACACTCGAGTCCCGTTCCACCGGGAGCACCTCGTCGATGGCGGGATGATGTCGCCAGAGTCCCTCCAGTTTTGCGGGACAGAGCATGACCAGGTGCGCGTTTGGAAAGCGTTCCCGCAGACGAATCACTGCCGGCGTGGTCATCACGGCGTCGCCAAGCCAGTTCACGCCCCGAATCAATATGCGTCCTGGATCACTCACGATGAACGTTGCCGCTGTTGAGGAGGGGAACCGCTCAAACCCCCGCGACGCGGTCTCCGGCGCCGCGGCTTGTCCGGTTTCCATCGATTGTGCACCCAGAACCAGTTGGCCGGGTCCTGTCGCACCGCGGCTTCGAACCGCCGGTTCACCTCCGCCATGATGTCGGCGAGCGGCCGCGCCGCGCCGTTCGCGTAGAGCGGAATGGCCGGGCCCGCTTCAATCCGCCAGCGCGCGAGGTCGACGCGATAGCAAATGGCGGTGTGAAGAGCGCAGTGATATCTCAAGGCCAGAACCGCAGGCGCCGCCGAGGTGGAACAGTCATGGCCGAGGAACGGCAGGCGCAGTCCCCGACGTCCCGCGTGTTGATCGGCCAGCAGGCCCAGCAACAGCCCGGGCCGGTTCAGTTCCTGCCTGAGAGCAGCCGCCTCCGTCCGCCGCTCGAAGAACCGGCATCCGGACCGCTCGCGCAAGGACAACAACAGGCGGTTCAAAGCCGGTTGCCGCAGCCCGCGATACGTCGCGGCGCACCGATAGGCGCTGCAAAACGCGCCGAACCGGGCGTAAAGCTCGAAGTTCCCGAAGTGCCCGATCGCCACCACCGCACTCGGCGGCGTCTGCCCGGGCGGCGGAGAGAGGATGGAAGGGTCTCCCGTAAACTCAAGGTGCGGGCGCAACTCTTCGGCCGACATGGACGCCGTCTTCGCGGCACAACAGAAATTCTCGCCGATGCGCCGGAAATTCTCGCGAGCCAGCCGGCGGATTTCGCTTCGGGACATCTCCTGCGAAAAGCACATGCTCAGGTTCTTCAACGCGACGCGCCGATGCCGCCTGTCGAACCACCACGCGAGCGTGCCCGCGCAACGGCCGAGTCTCGCCACCATCCGCAACGGCAGCGCCCGAATCACCCCCAACAACACCCGCATAATGCCGTAGAGCAGGAGGTCCATCGCTCAACGGAAACAGATCCGCCGCACGCAGTCACGAAAATCGTCCGCGCCGCTCACGATCTTGATCTCGACGCGCATGAAATAGATCGGCAGGTCGCGCCGGTCGATTTTCGGAAACCGCACCGCGTCCTTTTGTGTCGTGATGATCGTCTCGGCCTGCCTTTTCTTGCTCCGGTTGATCACGTTCAGAACTTCCTGCTGGGTGAAGCGGTGATGATCCGCGAAGCGCTTGGAATACACCAGCTCGGCACCCAGTTTCGCCAGGCTCTGCTCAAAGCTCTCCGGCTGGGCAATCCCGCTCAGCGACGCGATCTTGCGGCCGCGAATCAGCTCCAGCCCCACCTGCTGCCCGGTGAACACGTCCTCCAGGTACAGCGGATGATGAACGCACTCGATGATGCCCGCGTCGGGATTCAACTCCGAGAGCAACTTGCGCAGCTCGGCCGTGTTGCCGTCGCTCTTCGTGATAAAGATCATGCTCGCGCGCGCCAGATGCGACGGCGGTTCGCGCAGCGTTCCCCGCGGAAGCAGGAGCTCGTTGCCGAACGGCTGCTGGCGGTCGATCAACACGATGTCCTGCCGGCGCCCCCGCAACTTCCAATACTGAAACCCGTCGTCCAGCAACAACGTGTCGCAGCCGAACTTCTCGATCGCGTAGCGCCCCGCTTTCACCCGGTCCTTGTCCACCAGCACGACGACGTCCTTCAGGTTGGACGCCAGCATGTAGGGCTCGTCGCCGGCCGTCTCGGAGTCGAGAAGAAGCGATTTGCCGTCGGACACCACGCGCGGTGGGGTTGTGTCTTCGCGCAGCAGCACCTTGTTCAAGATCTGTTGGAGGAGCGGTTCCGGGCGGGACCGGTAGCCGCGCGACAGGATGGCCACGTTGCGTCCCTGGTCGCGCAACTCCCGGGCAAACTTCTCGACCACCGGCGTCTTGCCGGTGCCCCCGACGGTGAGGTTCCCGATTGCGATGACCTGCACGCCCAGCGTGGAATCGCGGAGGATGCGCACATTGTACAGGAACCGCCGCATCTTAACGCCTGCCTGGAACAGTTTCGAGCATCCATAAAGCACAGCGCGAAGGAGCGCGGCCAGCGTGCCGCGCCGGTGTTCAAAGATCACTTCCAGGACGAACGTTTCGATCGATTCCGTCCATTCACGCAACTTTTCGCGCATGTTCGGCGAAGTGTGCCAATCGATCACACACCGGGCAAGCAGCGGTGTATTGAAACCGAGATGGACCGGCGGTCGGCCCGTTCGCGTCGGCTCGACCGCGATCTTCCGCGCCAGGCGACGCGCGCGGGGGGCTCTCGATCCGGCCTTCCCGAAGGCGCCGGCGGCGCAAAAGAATGCGTGCGCCGTTCTTCAGGCCTTGTCATATTCTGCGGGCATGAACATTCAGGTGGCAGTGCTGTGCGATGCAGCAACGGATGAGGCCGGGAAACTGAACCTGCTTGGGGCGTTCGACACCATTTACACGCAGCAACTGCCGGCCGTTCATCCGCAATGCTCGGTGGCGTTGCGCGTCACCTTCGGCCACCAGGACGAGGGCGAGCACACTCTCCGGCTGAACTTCGTTGACGCCGACGGCCGGCCCATCATGCCGCCCATCGATATCCCGGTGAAAGTGGCCCTGCCCGGCGATTCGCATTTCGGCACGCGCAATTTCATCGTGAACATCCAGCAACTGCGCTTTGAACTCCCCGGTTTGTATTCCCTGGACATCAGCCTGAACGGCCATTCCCAGGCGAGCATTCCGCTGCTGGTGAAACAATTGCCTCTGCAACCGAATGCCGAATGACGCTGTCCTCCGCCGCCATGACCGCCAACTCACACGAGGCTGCCAGAGAAGTCTATCGCCGCATCACTGAGAATATCGGGAAGGTCATGCAGGGCCAGGCCGAGGCCACGCGCATGCTCCTGGCCGCCCTCGCCAGCGGCGGACATGTCCTGCTCGAGGATTTTCCCGGCACCGGCAAGACCACCCTCGCGAAAGCGCTCGCGCGTTCTCTCGACGCCGACTTCAAGCGGGTGCAGTTCACTCCGGACCTGCTTCCCTCCGACATCCTCGGAGTGTCCGTCTTCAGCCAGAGGGATCAGCTCTTTCACTTCCACCAGGGCCCGGTGTTCACCAACATCCTGCTGGCGGACGAGATCAATCGCGCTTCTCCGCGCACCCAGTCCGCCCTGCTGGAAGCCATGGGCGAGGGACAGGTGAGCGTGGACGGCGAGCGGCACAACCTGGCGCAACTGTTCTTCGTCATCGCAACGGAAAACCCGGTCGAGTTTCGCGGAACCTATCCGTTGCCGGAGGCGCAAATGGACCGCTTCGCGATGCAATTCAAACTGGGCTATGTCCAGCCGGATGAAGAAGTCGCCATCCTCACGGCTCAGCAGCATTCGCATCCGTTGGATGATCTTCAACCCTGCGCTTCGGTGGCGGACATTCTCATGCTGCGCCGCGCCGTCACCTCGGTGCGCGTGAGCGAGGAATTGAAACGTTACGTGGTGGACCTGGTCGGGCGCACCCGCACCGCGCCCGGTGTGCAGCTTGGCGCCAGCCCGCGCGCGTCGATCGCGCTGATGAAAGCCGCCCAGGCGCTGGCGTTGTTCGATGGCCTGGAGTTCGTCACTCCCGAGCAGATCCAGGAACTCGCCGTTCCCGTCATCGCGCATCGCCTCGTCATGGAACCGCAGGCCCGCTTTTCGGGATTGACCGCGCGCAGTGTGGTCGAATCGGAACTCAAGAAACTCAAAGTGCCGGCGTAACGGCAGGAGCGGACGCCCCGCCAGGTTGGGCGACTGGCGGATGGAAGCGTTTGGGGGTAAGTAATCGCAGGTGATCAGGCGGAACAGGCGCTGCCGGTTGTGAATGCAGTCCTCAAAATCCTCTATCGCTGCTACCGGATCGTTTCCGGTGCCCGCTATGCTCTCAGGCGCCGCCTCACCGCCGCCGGCTGGCTGGTCGTGACGGCCGTTCTGGTCGCCGCGTTCACAGGCGTGGACACCGACACCACGGTCGCCTACCAGGGATTCACGCCGCTGCTGGCCTTGTGCCTGTTGAGCGTTTTCTTCCTGAAACCTTTCGCCACCCGCGTTGAGATCGAACGCCGCCTGCCCCGCTTCGCCACCGTGGGCAAGCCCGTGCAATACACAATCGCTCTCAGGAACCTCGGCTCATCCCAGCGCGACCTCACGCTGATCGAGGATCTGGCGGATCCCCGGCCGTCTTTCCACGAGTGGAAGGCCCGTCAAATGGCAACCGAACGCCGCATGCGTTCCTTCACCTTCAATCTGGACGAACGCGGGCTGCCGACGCGACAGGCCGCGGTTCGGCCCGTCCATGTTCCGAACCTCACGGCCGGCGGTGAAGCGGAAGTGAGCCTGGAACTCACGCCGTTGCGGCGCGGGTTGATCCGCTTCCAGGGCGTGACCCTGGCGCGCCCGGATCCGTTCGGGCTGGTTCACGGGTTCTCCCGGTACTCGCTCCCGCAAACGCTGCTCGTCCTGCCCAGACGCTATCGACTCCCCGCCATTGCCCTGCCCGGCCACATGAAATACCAGGAGGGCGGCGTCGCTCTCGCGGCGAACGTCGGGCAAAGCGACGAGTTCGTGTCGCTTCGGGAGTATCGCCGCGGCGATCCCCTGCGGCACATCCACTGGCGCAGTTGGGCCAAAGCAGGCAAACCGATCGTCAGGGAATTCGAAGACGAGTTCTTCGTCAGGCACGCGCTGGTGCTCGACACGTTTATCGACGATCCCCAGAGCGAGGCTTTCGAGGAAGCCGTGTCCGTTGCCGCCTCCTTCGCCTGCACCATCGATATCCAAGAGTCGCTTCTGGATCTGCTGTTTGTTGGAAACCAGGCCTATTGCTTCACCGCCGGACGCGGGTTGGCGCACGCCGAACAGATGCTCGAAATCCTCGCGTCCGTGCGCCCCTGTGCCGACAAGGCCTTCAGCGAACTTGAACACCTGGTGCTCAACCGGGTTTCTGCGATCAGCGGGTGCATCTGCGTGCTCCTTGCATGGGATCCGCCCCGTCGCGAGTTTGTTCGCAGACTCAGGGCGCTTGAAGTGCCGTTGCTGGTCCTTGTTGTGACCGAACCCGGCGAAGCGGATTCCGTCGAACCCGGCGCCGACGCGCCCGAGCGGTTTCATGTGCTGGACTCCGGCAGAATTGCGGAGGCCCTTTCGCGCCTCTCATGAGCTGACATGTTGAAGACACCGCCATTGCTGCTCGGTGCGGCGCTCCTGTTCTGGGGGTGGCAGGCCGACTTTCTCCTGATCGGCGCCATTCTCGCCGCGGTTCTGGAAGGCTCGCGGCTCGTTCGCATCTGGCTGGATTTCTCAGACGAGGACTTCCGGCGGATCTACACCTTGTGCACCCTGCTGCTGCTGGGGGCGATCATTTACGCGTTCACCGAGAGCGGCGGACCGGACGGCTTGACACGGTTGCTCGAGAGCGCCAATGCCTCGACCCTTGCGCGCGCCAGCACCGCCGGAGCAAGGACCGCGTCCAGCATCCTGCGCTGGCTGCCCATGATCCTGTTTCTCTTCGTCGCCGCGCAGGCCTACAGCACGCGCGCCGAAATCCCGCTGTGGACCATTTCTCTTCTTGTGCGCCGCCGAATGACACAGGCGCGTCTCCGGGGCGAATCGCTGCCCTCGCGCGCAATCAACGTTGCGTATCCCTACTTCGCCGTCTGTGTTTTCTCGGCGAGTGTCCATCCAACGGAGGGCAACGGCTATTTCTGGGGCTTTTGCGTGCTCCTCGCGTGGGCGCTTTGGGACCATCGGCCGCGGCGCTTCGCCCTGCCGTTGTGGGCCACGGCCCTGGCGATAGTGGTGGCGCTCGGGTATTACGGCCAGCTCGGCCTCGGCAGATTGCAGGGCTACCTCCAGAACCTGGATACGCAGTGGATGCTGCGCTTCAGCGGTCAACACCAGTTCGACCTGCGACAGACACGAACCATGTTCGGTCGGGTCGGCAGGCTGAAAGCATCGCGGAAGATCGTCATCCGCGTTCACCCTGAAAAAGGCGCCTCTCCGCCGAGCTACCTGCGGGAAGCCACCTATCAACTGTTCAAGTCTCCCGTCTGGAGGACGGACTCCTCGCGCGACGCCTTTGTGCGCGTCGAGGAACACCCTCCGATCAACAGCGGCGTCTGGATTCTGAATCCCACGGTGACCAACGCCGCCAGGGTGAGCATCACCTGTTACCTTGACGGAATCGCCAGGGACACGGGCAACCGCGCGGCTCTGCTGCCCCTGCCGGAGGGCGCCAGCCGCCTGGAAAATCTCCCCGCGTTCGGCCTGAAGCGGAACAACCTGGGCACGGTCGTCGCCGAAGGCCCCGGCCTCGTCATTTTCGACGCTTACTACGGTTCCGATCCGGACCCGGAGATTGCCTTTGATCCCGAGCAAAGGCTGACCCGTACCAATATGTTCGCTCCGGATGAACCGCTCCCGCCGGAAGCGCCTTTGGCCCTGATCGATGCCGAGCCTTCGGAGAATCCGGATCTCTTCGTGGTGTCGGAGGAACGCCCGGTGTTGCAGCGGATCGTCGAGGAATTGGGCCTGTCGAGCAGCGATCCCGAGGGCGCGAAACGGGCCATCGTGAGGTTCTTCAGCGACTTCGCCTACAGCACCGTGCTTCAAGACACGCGCCCCCGCGCGGAAGGCGAGACGCCCTTGAGCCGGTTCCTTCTGGACACACGAACCGGCCACTGCGAGTTCTTCGCGACGGCCACCGTTCTGCTGCTGCGCCAGGCGGGCATTCCGGCTCGCTACGCCGTCGGTTACCTGGTTCACGAAAGATCCGGCGACGGCTACGTCGTGCGCCTCCGGGATGCGCATGCCTGGTGCCTCGTCTGGGATCAGGCGACGCAAACATGGCAGAACTTCGACACCACACCTGCGTCGTGGCTGGCTGAAGAACAGAAGCGCGGCTCGCCGTTCCTTTGGCTTCAGGACGCCTGGTCTTGGGTGCGCCTGCAATTCGCGAAATTCCGCTGGGGCCAGAGCAATCTCCGTCCGTACCTGTTGTCGACGCTGGTTCCCGCGCTGGTGCTCCTGATCTGGCAGATCGCTTTTCGCCGCCGGCGAACCACGCGTCACCAGGCGCCGTCCCGGGTGCCTCCCGACTGGCCCGGGTTGGATTCGGAGTTCTACCTCGTCGAGAAGGCGCTCGCCAGGCGCGGCGTGATCCGGCGCCAGAACGAACCGCTCGCCGCATGGCTCGAGCGCGCCCTTGCGGAACCGGCACTGGCCGAAATGCGCGACCGGCTCAGGCGCCTGCTCCGCCTGCACTACCGATACCGCTTCGATCCTCTCGGGTTGAGCGCCGACGAGCGCAGGCAACTGCGCGAAGAGGCCCGGCGGTGCGCGGAACAGAGCGTCCGTTAGGCTGGTGGCGAATCCTGCGGGCTTCTCTGCACAACTTTAGCGGGAAACCGGCCCGCACTGGTTACGACCGCCAGCTCCCGTTCAGAGAGAAACTGCCGCCGCACGTATCCGATGGCAAACACGTCCCCCGCCGGAATACGCGCTGCGCTCGTCACGTGGCCCGCCTCGTTTTCGCCCGCGAACAGAACGGCTCCCTTCCCAGGCACCTCGGGAATCTCCCGAGACAGGCGCAGATGGCGCAGTTCCCGATTCACATGGCCCATCGTGTGGACCCGGTTGATGACCTCCTGTCCGATGTAACAGCCCTTGTTGTAGCTGATCGCGCGTTCCTCAATGCCGCATTCCAACGGCAGATTCGAGCCATCCATGTCCGCCCGGAAACGCGGAATGCCGAACTGGATCCGCGCCGTTTCGAGTGCCTGCCATCCGGCCAACCTGCCGCCCAACGCGCGCGCGCGCGCCTCGAGCCGTTCCATCAGGCTCTCCAGCACGTTCGCCGGGGCGAACAGGTCAAATCCCGCAGCGCCGGCTCGCGGATGGTTGGCCACATAAATCTCGCTCTCTCCTTGCCGCGCATGCGCTGTCTGCAACGGCCGGCCGGGCAACGACGCGAACAGATTCAGCCCCGCCACCACCGCCTCGGCCGCAGGTCCCTGGACGGAAGCCAACCCGTACAATCCCGAGACGTCCACGACGTCAGTGTCATCCGCGACGATGTATTTCTGCAATCGCTGCGCCACCTGAGGACCCATGCCGGGTTCCAGGTCGAGCAGCAGTTCGTCCTTGAGCCGGTACACGTGCAGATCGCTCTCCATCCGGCCTTTCGCCGTCACCAGCGCAGCGTAACAACCCTCCCCCTCGCCCAGGCGTTGGATGTCGTTCGTGACCTGACCATGAAGGAATCGAACCCGGTCCGAGCCCACCACGCAAAGCCGGCCTCGGCAGCTCAGGTCGAGCACGGCCGCCGTCGCCATCAGCGCTTCGTGCTCGGCCGCCCAATCGCCGTAATCGAGAACCATCTCCTGCCCGTTCACGTCGGAAAACCGGGCGCGACGCTTCTCGTGCCATTCATGCAATGCCAATGCGTTCATCTTCGCCGGAAGCTTAGCCCGTTCCGCAGGCGGTTGTCATTCGCAGTAAGCGCAATCCCCCCGGGGCTCAATGAGGCTCAATCGATTTCCCGCTCTTTCTGATTGACCGGAATGGTCAAAGTATGCCGAGATGATAGGCCGCCGGTTCTTTTTGCCGGGCTCTTTTGAATCAGAATGGCCAGAACTCTAAGCAGAAACGGGAACGGTTCGCGGTCGGGAAGCACAAAATACGACGCGCATCAGAAGGTTCTCTCGCAGACCTACGGTGCGCTGGCTGACCTTCGAAGGGAACTGTCAGATTCGAGGTCGGCGCTCTCCGAACGCGAAGAAATACTTCGGAACTTCGCCAGTTGCGCGGATTCGCAGCGGGCGTGGCTGCTGCTCGAGGATTATTTCGAGAAGCTTTCGCTCTCGCGAAAGGATTTCCCCGCCGCGGACTGGTGGCCGCGGATGCTCGAGGCGCGAGGCAGCGCGCGCCTCGAAGAACTGGCCTTTCTCTTCCTCCGCTCTCAGCGGACGCCGCCTTCCGAACTTGTCCCGCACGCCAACCTCGCCCGATTTGCCGCAGCCGAACAGGCCGAGCAGGAGCAGAAATTCATCCGGGAACTCGAATCCTGGCTGTTCCCGCAACGCCCCGTGCACCTGGATTCACCGCGCGCCAGCCTGCGCGTCGTCTGCCAGCCCGAGCCCGATCCGGAACAGCCCGCCGCCCACCGCCTTTCCGTTCAATTCCTCCTGATGCGGCCACGGACCGGAGAGAAAGTCCGCTCGCTGCAGAACATCATCGAACTCACCACCCGCGCGGCGCACGAACAGGAACTGTTCGCGCCCGGCGACTGGGAATTCATCGAATGGCTCGCCGCCGCCCACAAGGAATCGCCCAGGACCGGCGAGCGGTTGCTGCTCTCCAGCGCCGAACTGCTGGACTGGCTGGCGCGCTGGGGCGACAGCAGACGTTTGTTCGGCCCGGAAGGCCGTCCGCTCTCCTTCCACGGTCGCCTGGCGGTGCTCAGGCCGGTCCTGGAAAACGGCGCAGGACGCGACCTGTCGTTCACCCATCGCCTCGTCGGTCCCGACGGAACCGCCCATTCATTGCCCGAGGTCAGCTTCTTTTCCACACGCCCGCGGCTGGTGCTTGCCGGTGACGAATTCTTCCTCCTTCGCAACGCGCCGCCCGCCACGGTGCTCGAGTTGTGGAAAGACCGTCCCTCCGTGCCCGTGCGCAAACTCAGCCACCGGCTCCTCACCCACCTCCGGCGCAGCCACGCCAGCAACGGCATCGACTGGGAGGATCTCTGCATCGCCCATGCGGCGACACCGCAGTTCGTCTTCGAACTGCTCGACGACACCGTTCGCCTGCGGCTGCTGGCGCGAAGCAAGCGCGACGGCAGCGTGTGGTTCTGGACCGGGCAGGAGTGGCAATTGCAGGAACGGCGGACCAAACCCGCCGACAAACCCGAGATCCTGGACGACCCCGTCCTCGAGCCTGCCACGCGGTGGCTGCGGCAGCTCGACTGGTTCACTCCCGAGCCGGGATTGTGGGTCGGTGACGCAAACGAAAACTTTCTAGCAGCACTCGCGCAGGCGTGGCCTGACAGGCCAAAAGAGGCGGAGTATCTCGGCAACACCGCCTTTCAACGCCTCTTCCTGCAACGCCGGCAGTTGCGTCCCCGGCTCATGGTCAGGGGCAGCGGGATCGACTGGCTCTCGGTTTCGGCCGAATGGGAACAGGAGGGATTGAAACTCACCGCCGCGGACCTCCAACGCCTGGCCGTGGCCACGAATCGCTTCGTCAAACTCCCCGACGCCGGCTGGGTCGAGCTGGACTCCGAAGCTGTGCAGGCCGCTCACGAGGCCATGGCCGACCTCGGCCTCGACGGCCTTTCACCGGTTGCCCAGCGCATCGGCCTGCAACAGGCAGCCCACCTCGACGAGCAAAGCCTCATGCGCTTCGGCGATACTCCCGAAGCCCGGGCGCTTCGCGAGAATCTCAAGGGCTTCAAAGGCATTCCCTCCACGCCGGTTCCCGCGTCGGTCAAGGCCGAACTGCGCCCGTACCAGAAAGACGGATTCGATTTCCTCTGTCACCTGACCAATTTGCGGCTCGGCGGCATTCTTGCGGACGACATGGGCCTCGGGAAGACGCTCCAGACACTGACCTGGCTGGCATGGCTTCAGGAGCGACACCGCAAGCAATCCAAACCCTCGCTCGTCATCTGCCCGGCCTCGGTGCTGCATAACTGGCGGCGCGAAGCCGAACGCTTCACGCCGCACCTCAAGGTGCTGGTCCTCGAAAGCGGCGCCGCCCGCCACGGCCTTCGCAAGAAGATTCCCCAGCACGATATCATCGTCACCAATTACGCCCTCTTGCGGCGCGACCTCAGCGAGCTGCGGAAGTTTTCGTTCCGCGCGATCATTCTCGACGAGGCGCAGTTCATCAAGAATCCCGGCGCACAGGTGACTCAGTCGGTGAAACAATTGAAATCCGAGCAGCGGCTGGCGCTGACCGGCACGCCGCTGGAGAATCGCCTGCTCGACCTGTGGAGCATCACCGACTTCGTCCAGCCGAATTACCTCGGCACCCAGGAACGATTTCTCGAAACCTACGAGCCCCGCGGCGAGAACGCCGAGGCCGCCCAGCGCATCGCCCGCCGGCGGCTCTCCGCCCGGCTGCGCCCGCTGCTGTTGCGGCGCCTCAAGAAGCATGTCGCAAAGGATCTGCCCGACCGGATCGAACAGCGCCGGGACTGCCAATTGGGGGACGAGCAGCGCAAACTCTACCTTGCCGAGTTGCGCCGCAGCCGCGACCAGGTCATGCAGGCCGTCGCCCAAAAGGGAATCAACAAGAGCAAGATGCACGTGCTGGCCGCCCTCACCCGGCTGCGGCAGATCTGCTGCCACCCGCGGCTGGTCGGCAGCGACGCCCCTTCCGGCAAGACCGAAACCCTGTTCGAACTGCTCGACTCGCTCATCGCCGAAGGCCAGAAGGTTCTCGTCTTCAGCCAGTTCGTTCAGATGCTCGATCTGCTGGAGAAGGAATGTCGCGACCGGCAGATTCCGACACACATCCTCACCGGCCACACGAAGAATCGGCAGGAAGTGGTGAGCGCATTCCAGAACGATTCCAACGCCGGTGTGTTCCTCCTCAGCCTTCGCGCCGCCGGCACCGGACTCAACCTCACCACGGCCAGTTACGTCGTGCTCTACGATCCCTGGTGGAATCCGGCCGTCGAGGCGCAGGCTATCGATCGCTCGCACCGCATCGGCCAGACCCAAACCGTCAACGCATACCGCCTCATCTCCCCGGGCACCGTCGAGGAAAAGATCTGGGAACTCCAGCAGAGCAAAGCGCAACGCATCGCCGACGTCCTGGGCGAGGAAGGGTTTGCCCGCAGCCTGTCGGAATCCGATCTTGAGTATCTGTTCGCCGAAGATTGACGGCCGGTTCCGGCCGCACCAGGCGGCGCCCGCCGGTTTCAGACGATTTCGATCGGGCACCTGGGCAGCGCCTGGAGGAAGTACTGCCCGTATTGCTTCGACAATACCCGGTTGTCCAGCACCGCCACAATGCCCATGTCCGTCTTCGTCCGGATCAGCCGTCCCACGCCCTGCCGGAATTTCAGGATCGCTTCGGGAAGAGAAAACTCCGCAAAGGAATTGCCGCCGCGCGCCTCGATGGCCTCGATCCGCGCTTCAATCAAGGGATGATCCGGCACCGCGAAGGGCAGGCGCGTGATGATCACATTGCTCAACGCCTCGCCCGGCACGTCCACGCCCTGCCAGAAACTGTCCGTCCCGAACAGCACCGAATCCACGTCGTCCTTGAACTTCTCGAGCATCACCGATCGCGGCATGCCCGAACCCTGTACAAAGCACTCGATTCCGAGGCGCTCGAAGAACGGTTCCAACAGTTCGGCCACCTCCTGCATCAGCCGGTAGCTCGTGAACAGCACGAACGCCTTCCCGTGCGTCATCTCGACGAAGTGCTCGATCCAGTGAACCAGCGCGTCCCGATAGCCCGGCTCCCGCGGATCCGGCATCTTGCGGGGCACGAACAATTTCATCTGCCGCTCGTAATCAAACGGCGTGCCCACCTGGAGTGCTACCGCCGATTCCCCTCCCACCCGTCGAAGAAAATAATCCAGCCCCGGCCCGGGGCCCGGCGAATCGCTCTTGCGCGCCTTCACAGGTTGCGCGACGGATGTGGATAACGTGGCGCTGGTCAGGATGATCGATGTGCCGGATTCAAACAGCCGCCGGCGCAGAAAGTCCGCCACGTCCACCGGTGCGGCATTCAGCGTCAGCAGCCGCCGGCCCTTGCCCGCACGCTCCACCCAATACACGTGATTCTCGCCCGTCTGCCCGAGGAAAAAGGCAATGTCCTCCCGAAGCTCCGCCAGCCTGCGGTTCGCCTCGAGCAATTCCTGCCCCACGTCCTTGTCGTCGCTTGTCCGGATCAGTTGACTGATTTCCTCGCGCAACCGCTGAATGGGCAGCGAAAGCCGGTCCGTCACGATGTCCGGCCGGCGCACGCGGAATTCCGACCAGTCCCGAGGGTCTTCTCCGGTCCCGAACCGGTTCGATGACGCCTTCTTGCGCGCCTCCTCGCACGCCGCCTCAATGTCGTCGAAGAACTGTTCGCCCTGGAACAAGAGGTCGGAAACAAGATTCGCGGCGGGCCCGTGGCGGAGCGTCGCCAGGAGACCTTTCTCTGTGCGCGGATTCCACAGCCGATGCAGCGCGTAACGGAGTTGTCCGTTCGACACGCTGACCCCGATGTGCCGCGAGGCCACTTGTTCCATCAGGTGCGCTTCATCGAAGATCACGAAATCGTTCTTGAACAGAATGCCGTCCTCCAGCTCCTCGTCAGTCGCGCCCAGCAGCGTGAAGAACAACGTGTGGTTCAGCACCAGAACGTCCGAGGACAAATACCGCTTGCGCGCCCGCTGGTAGAAGCACACGGGATTGTCCTTTGCAAAATCCGACTGGTATCCGCAGATCCGCGGCGAACACAAACCGCGCTCGGAACAGACCTGCGACCAGACGTTCGGGTCCGGCTCCACCTCGAAATCCGACAGGCTCCCATCCTCGGTGGTTTTGGACCATTCGTAGATGCGCTGCAGCTCCTGGGCTTCGGAGGATACAAACAGGCTGCTGGCCTGTTGCATGGCCTTCTGCAGCCGGCGCGTGCAAAGATAGTTGGCCCGCCCTTTCAGCATCGAAAATGTGAACGACACCGGCAGGATCTGTTGCAGCATCGGCAGATCCTTCTCCGTGAGCTGTTCCTGGAGATTGATCGTGTGCGTGGAAACGATCGCCTTCTTTCGGTTGGGCACCGCGTACAGGATGGCCGGAATGAGATAGGCCAGGCTCTTGCCGACCCCGGTGCCGGCTTCCACCGCAAGATGCTCCCGGTTCTGCAACGCGCGGGCTACCGCCATCGCCATCTGCTGTTGCTGGGGGCGAAACTCAAAGTTCCGCGCCGCCGAAAGCAGGCCCGACGGCGAAAAAATCGCCTCGATCGAAGCGAGATAATCGGATCCCAGCGGGTGAACTTCAGCAGGCGCTATCACGAGCCGAAACTATGGCGGGAAGGCCCTTGTTGCGCGACTCAAATTCACACCCGGAGCGGATGCTGAATGCTCATCCGGTCCGGTTCACCAGACTTCGACCGGGCCTTTGGGAACCGGTATCGCCGACGGCGTGGCAACTTCCGGAGATTGCATGAACGATGGCACCAGTTCCGCCGGGCGATAACGGGGCAGCAACTCGCCCCGCTCGTCCACGAACCGCTCGCGCCACCGGCGATAACGCTGAAGCACTTCCTCAAACTCAGCGCGCGTGGAAATCTGAACGACATGCCGGTTGAACTCGCCGCACGGCCCGAAACGCCGGGCATACCACGGCGCCACCTTCCGGAACATGCGGCACCCGGTCTCCTCGCCGAACACTTCAATCATCAAATCCAGATGCCGCGTCATCACGCGCACCCGCTCTTCAAACGGCGGTTCGGGCGGCACCGCATCGGGCGGCTCCAGTCCACCCGCTGACAACGGAAAGGCCTCCAGGTATTGCCGCGTGCGCCGGAAGATCCATGGATCGTAAAACGCCCCCCGCCCGATGCTCACGCCCGCGCAGCCTGTCTCCAGCAACATGTGCCGCGCCCCCTGAGGCGTCGTCACGTCGCCGTTGCCGATAACCGGAATTCGTTTCACCGCGCGCACCACCGCGCGAATGCCCGCCAGATTGACGCGTCCGCCAAAACCCTGCTCCCGGGTCCGGCCATGGATGAAAACGGCCGCCACCCCGGCGTCCTCCAGCGCCGCCGCCAGGTCCGGCGCCGTGATGTTCTCATCGTCCCACCCCAGCCGCATCTTGGCCGTGACGGGAATCTTCACCGCGCCGGTCATCATCTTCACCAGGCGAACCGTCCGGGCAAGGTCCGTCATCATCGCCGAACCGCTCCCGACCTTGCAGACCTTCCGCACCGGACAACCCATGTTGATGTCGAGCGCTGCGACGCCGCGCTCCTCCAGGAACACCGCCGCGTCCCGCATCTCCTCGGGAACACTGCCAAAGAGTTGCACCGCCAGCGGCGAGTCTTCAGGCCGCGTCTCAATCAGCTTGAACGCCTTCTCGCGTCTCTCGAGCAGCGACCGCGCATTGACGAGGTCCGTGGTGCAAAGGCCCACGCCGCCCAGCTCGCGGACGACCAGCCGAAAGGGAAGATTGGTGTAGCCCGCCAGCGGCGAAAGGAACAGATTCGACGACAATGTCAACGCACCCAGGCGCATGGTCGGGCGCTACTATACCGCAATTCTCCCGGGCCGCACGCGTCAATTCCTGCAAACCCGCAAAAGATGCTTGCCAATCCCCTGCCGATCCGTAAACAGAACGGCGAAAATCCACCTGGAGCGAATGCCTGCATTCGCCCGTAACAGCATTGACGCGTATGGCACTGAGACTTGGCGACACGGCCCCGAACTTCACGGCGTTGACCACCGAGGGCGAGATCAACTTTCACGAATGGCTCGGCGACAGCTGGGGCATTCTGTTCTCCCATCCCGCCGATTTCACGCCGGTCTGCACGACTGAACTGGGCGCCGTCGCCCGAATCAAGGCCGAGTTCGAAAAACGTAACGTCAAGGTCATCGCCGTCAGCGTGGACCCCATCGAATCGCACCGCGGATGGATCCAGGACATCAACGAAACGCAGGGTTGCTCCATGAACTTCCCCATCATCGCCGACCCGGACCGGAAGGTCGCGGCGGCGTATGATATGATCCACCCGAACGCCGACGACCGTGCGACCGTTCGCTCGGTGTTCGTTATCGGGCCCGACAAGAAGATCAAATTGACGTTAACGTATCCCGCGAGCACCGGCCGGAATTTCCTCGAGATCCTGCGGGTCATCGATTCGTTGCAGCTCACGGCAAAGCACAAGCTCGCCACACCCGCCAACTGGAACCAGGGGGAGGATTGCATCATCGTGCCGGCGGTGTCCGACGACGATGCGGCAAAGCTCTTTCCGAAAGGTTTTCGCCGGATCAAACCATACCTTCGCTACACTCCCCAGCCGAGCGCCTGATGCTTTCCCGCCACCCAGGTTGAAACGGCGCGTTGCGAAAGCGGCGAAACAGACGATCTTGAGCGCAGCGTCCGGGCGGATCCAGTCCATTCAGCGTCCGGTGATGCACTCCGATTGAAGTATCGGCGTGGGTCACTCATCGTCTGTTGTGGGCCTTAGTATTATGGCGCACAAAAGCATAAACCATTGTGGCAAAGATTGATGTTCAGAAGGCCTTTGGTTCTTCGGTGAGGGCATGGCGAAACCGCCGAGGGATTTCTCAAGAGGAACTTGCCGAACGCGCCGGCCTCCATCGAACTTACGTTTGCGACATCGAACGCGGCGCCCGCAATGTCTCTCTCCGGAGTATCGAGAAACTCGCGCGTGCCCTCGATATCTCTCTTTCCATGCTGTTCGACTATTCGAACGAGGGTCCCGATGACGAAACGCTCAAACCCGGCGCCCATTCCATGGTCGATATTCTCTTTGTCGAGGATAATCCCGAGGACGCCGAACTCGCGATGCGCGCCCTGACTCAGGCCAATTGCGCCAATCGCATCCACGTCGTCACCGACGGCGCCGCCGCGCTCGATTTTCTTTTTTGCCAGGGCGAATACAGCCAGCGCCTCCCGGCCGACGGCCCGCAGATGGTTCTGCTCGACCTGAATCTCCCGAAAATCAGCGGGCTTGATGTCCTCAAACGCATCAAGAGCGACCCCCGCACGCGCACCATCCCGGTCGTCGTGCTGACCGCGTCCCGACAGGAACGCGATCTCGAAGCCAGCCTGCGATTGGGGGCGGAAGGTTATATCGTGAAACCTGTGGACTTCCAGAGCCTGAGTGGAGTCACGCCGCAGCTCAGCCTCAAGTGGGCCCTGCTCAAGCCGGACACCGTCGAGAGCGCGTAGGAACTGAATGCTGAATGGCGGGCGTAGAATGTTCGTAGAATGTTGGATGTTCACTTGCCCACTCGCTTCCCGCCGGTGAGCGCGTTCAGCCGGTTCCTCAGTTCCCGGATATCCTGCGCGCGTTCCATCGCCGCTTCGAATGTCACCAGCCCTTCCGCGCACCGCTCCGCCAGCGACTGGTCCAGCGTGCACATTCCCTCCTTGCTCTGCGTCTGCAGCACGCCCGGAATCTGATGCGTGTTGTGGTCGCGAATCAGGTTCGCCACCGCGGGCGTGCCCACCATGATTTCGAACGCCGCCACCCGCCCGCGCCCGGACGCGTGCGGCAGCAGCACCTGGGAAATGACTCCTCGCAGGATCGACGCCAACTGCGCGCGCACGTTGTCCTGCTGCCCTCTCGGGAACGCGGAGATGACGCGGTCCACCGTGTCTTTCGCGCCGATCGTGTGCACCGTCGAGAGCACGAGATGGCCGGTCTCGGCCGCCATCAGCGCCGCTTCCATGGTTTCCGGATCGCGCATCTCGCCGACCATAATCACGTCCGGATCCTCCCGCATCGCTGCCCGCAAACCGTCCGCGAACGTCAGAAAGTCCGTTCCCAGTTCGCGCTGCGTGATGACCGCCTGCTTGCGCTCGAACTTGAACTCGATCGGATCCTCCAACGTCAGCACGTGCACGTCCGACCGTTCCGTGTTGATCAGGTCGATCATCGCCGCCAGCGTCGTGGACTTCCCCGAACCGGTCGGCCCCGTGACCAGCACCAATCCTCGCGGCAGACGCGCCAGCCCGTAAAACACCGGCGGCGCCAGCAGGCTTTGCAGCGTCGGCACATTCTCCGGAATCCGCCGCAGCACCGCGCCCCACTCGCCCTCCGCGCGGAACACATTGACGCGAAATCGCTGGCGCTCGAATGCGAACCCGAAGTCAGCCTGCCCGACCTCCCGAACAATTCGAATCACGTCTTCCGGCGTAAACGCCTGGATCAGGTCGAACACATCGTTCGACCGAATCGGCGGGCCGTCCGCCCGGATCAATCGACCGTCCACCCGGTACAACGGTGGTTCGCCGGCACGCAGGTGCAGGTCGGACGCGGAACTGTGAATGGCCAGGGCCAGCAAATCGGACATCTGGTATCGATAGTCCGCCACCGGCAGACGCCCGGTGGTTTCCAGTGCGTGACGCGTTTCGGGATCGACCGGCGGCAGCGACACCGGTTCCCTCAGCCTGGGATTCGAGGCGTCCGACTCAGGTTCTGAATTCTCAGTGCTCACAAATTCCTTGCTCCTCTTACGCACTTTTGTGTGAAAAGCGAGCGCAGATCGTCCATTCAGACAGGCGAATTGGGTAAAACTCACGAACCGGAAACGGCCAGCACTCCACGCCTTGGTGGGGCGAGCGTCCTCGCGAGCCGTCGCACAACGTAGCTGATCCTCAGAATCAACGCTGGACGCAGGACTCCATGCCTTGGGTGGGGCGAGCGTCCTCGCGCCTGTCGCGCCGTAGCCTTGGCGGAGGCTGGAGCCGTCGTGCAATGTAGCTGATCGACCGAATGCAACTCTACGCGCAACGATTGATTTCTTTCGGATCTCGGACTTCGGATTTCACCTTCGCGCCAATCTCAACGCGCGCTCGTAATCCTCCGGCGTGTCGATGTCCAAATCGAGCCCCGCATCAGGAGACTCGAATCCGGCGATCCCGACCCGCAGCGATGCCAGATGCGTTTTCAAATCGGGTGCAGTGGACGACGCAAGGACTGTGAAAGCCTCCCGCGGCAGAATGAGCGGATGCCGTCCGCGCCCATTGCGAGTGGGCTGGCAAATGCGGTCGGGATGATTGGCAGCGAACTCGACCAGGCTTTCCAGGGTGGTCCGTTGCACATGGGGCTGGTCTCCCAGCGTGATCACCCAATGCGTCAGTTGCGGGTTCCAACCGGTCCACGCCGCCGCGGTCTGGATTGAGCTGAACATGCCGCGCTCGGGATGCTCATTGATGATGCGGTTCGCTCGATCCACTCCGAGCCGATCCAGTTCGACATGAATGGGACCGCCGTCAGACGCGCAAACCACCGCCACCTGTCCGGCACCCAGAGCGTTCCATTCATCCAGCAAGTGGCCGAGGATCGATGTGTTCCGCCAGGGCAACAACAGTTTCGGCCGACCCATCCGGGCCGACGCGCCGGCACCAAGGATCACAACGCCGATTCCCGATTTGAAGCGGTTCACGCTCATTCCGCAGACCGATCATCATCGGCTTTCCCACAGGTAGGCGCGGAAGCCAATGGTGAATTGTAGTTCCGAATGATCGCCTTTGCCGGATATTCCGTCGTCGGTGCGAATCTTGTGGTCCCAGGAATAGCGCCAGCGGCCCTCTGCGTTCAACGACAGGTTGCGCGCGAGGAAATAGTCCACCCCGCCGCCCACGGAGAACGCCGGCGTCATGCCCTCCGCATCGATATCAAGGGCTGTGGCGATCGGTTTCGTGTCGTTGAACTCACTGTAACAGAAACCCGCGCCCGCCATCACGTAAGGCACCCAGCGGCCTTCGGCCCGCGGAAAACGCAGCCGCAGCAGCGGCATCACCGAATAGGACGAGTATTCGCCGATCGATCCCATCGTCGCCGTGCGCAACGTGTATTCCGTGTGCGCCAGCGCCAGTTCCAATCCAAAATGCTCCCCCAGATCCGCTCCGAGCGAGACCGTGTACTGCAGATTGAAGATGTCGCCGATTGCGTTGAGCTTCGGCTCGATCTCCGCCCCGGAAACCCACTCGCTGTCCGTCAGGAACGTCGTGCCGCCCTGCGTGCCGAAATAGAAGCGCACCGGGGTCAGCAGATTGGCTTGCGCGATCAACGCGTCCGTGCTGTGGCGATCCAGGTAAACCCGCACCCCGATCGTGGCGAGGAAGGAACTCGGATCCCAATCGCGCCCCACGCCGTCGATGCGAATGCCGATGGAATCGGCCCACACGTACTTCCCTTCCAGATTCAGAGCGATGTTGCGGGCGAGAAAAAGATCCAGCCCCAGGCCCGCGGTGCCGGCGATGCTGATTCCGTCCGCGTCAATCCTGCGTCCGATGCCGCCGGCGGCCCGGTCATTGAACTGAACCCAGGCGCCGCCCACGCCGGCGACGGCGTAGGGCGCAATGCGTTCGTTCCAGGTCGGGATGGCGAACTTCACCTGGGGCATGAGCGTGATGATCTGTTGTTCCCCCAGGACGCGGGATTGGATCAACTGCAGTTGCCAGGCGTCCAGCGCCAGCTCGGCGCCCCAGCGTTCGTTGAACTCGACGCCGAGGCTGATACCCCGCAGATCCAGCACGTCCCAGTACGGAGAAAACTCTCCGACGCGCCAATGGAGGTAGGGGCGAACGTCATTCGGCTCATCCCGTCCCGCTTCCGCGGCCGGAGCTTCCGGAACGAGGAACGCGCCCGCCGCCGCGAGCGCGATGCGAGTCCGCGCTCCGAGCTTTCGAAAGCGCCTGACCCATGGCGTTTGTGAGTGAAGAAAAAGGGAAGGATTCGCTTCTGAAGGATCTGTCTGTGTCGGCGCGCCGACTTCCCGGGCGCGCCGTGTCGGCACGAGTGAATGCACGGGCAAATGCTGTTCAACGCCGCGATGGTGTCAACGAATTTTGCGGAAACGCACACGACGCAAAGAAGTGATCGGCCACGGGTCGCCGTTCATTGCGTACAGCGCGCGGAGTCCGCCTTTTCGGCGGCGCCGTTCCTCGGTGGTTGCGGTGCCTTGACGATGCGCTTCGTGTGAGCGAATATTGGCGCGTCGCTTGGGGGCGTACTGGTTTCGACCTGACGAATGCGCCAGAGGCGGCATGCCGAGGATGGTTCGTTGGCCTCGTTAATCATCGAACCAAAAATCAAGTGCTAACGAAGAATTAGCTCTCGCGGCCTAAAGTTGCCGCGACGTTCACCGGTGGACGCCTGCTACACCGGATGAACGCCACAGCAGGCATGGTTGGCAGCGGAGACTGCGCGTTGTCAGCCGAGAAATGACATGCGGTCTAGGCCGTGCGAGTCGCCGTCCGGACGTTATCGCACGGAAGAATCCTCTCTCCGGGCTAAGCATGTAGTCGCGGCTGGTTTGTTTGCCAGGGACGCGGGTTCGACTCCCGCCGCCTCCAGTCTTCGCTCGCAGCGCAGCGGAGAGCGAAGACTGCCGCGCCGTAGCGCAGCGAAGGCGGGCTTCGACCGATCACCTGTATTCGGCGAGCTACGACTCGGCAAGCCAAAGGGGTTCAGAATGGAATTCTACTACGTCTGTATCCTTCAAAGCTCCTTTTGAGCTGTAAGCCCGCACCCATGCTGGTAGATTGGGCGCATCGCACGTTCCAAATGAAAACACACCTCGGGCTCATTCTGATCGCATTGGGTTCTCTGCTGTTCTTCCGCACCGGCGTTCGTGCTGCCGAAGAAGCGTCACGGATCCGGGTGCTGATTGTTGACGGCTACAGCAATCACGACTGGCGGAGAACGACGCGGCTCGCAAGCGGCATTCTGGAGCCAACGCGACTGTTCGATATCACCGTCTCCACCGCGCCGGCCAGCACGAACGATCCCGCCTACACAACATGGTCGCCCAACTTCAAGGATTTCGACGTCGTCGTCCAAACCTGCAACGATGCCGGTGGCAGGAGCGCGCCCTGGCCCCCGGCCGTCCGCGATTCATTCGAACGTTTTGTCCGGGAAGGTGGCGGCGTGTTTGTGCTTCATGCGGGGAACAACGCGTTTGCGGACTGGGAAGATTACAACAGGATCATTGGCCTGGGCTGGCGCGGGAAGGATTACGGCTTTGCCTTGCGCCTGCGGGAAGATGACAGCATCGAACGCATCCCTCCTGGTGAAGGTGCCAACACCGGGCACGGCCCTCGGACGGATCGGGTGATCCACCGGGTTGGCGATCATCCGATTCACGCCGGTCTTCCGCGAACGTGGAAGACGCCGTTGATCGAAGTGTACACGTACGCGCGAGGTCCTGCGGAAAACCTGACGGTGCTCTCGTGGGCGGAAGAACCGAAAACGGGGGAACATTGGCCGATTGAATGGGTGGTGCAGTACGGAAAGGGACGCGTTTACAATTCAACCTTCGGCCATGTGTGGCATGATGAACCGGACCCGGTGAACATGCGGTGCGCCGGATTCCAAACGATCTTCGTCCGGGCGCTGCAATGGCTCGCCCGCCGCCCCGTCACGTTTCCTGTCCCGGAGGATTTTCCCAGGGAGGAAACCACGGTCCTCCGTCCCCTGCCAGAAGGTTTTCCAGGCCGGTAACGGACTACCAACTTCATCCCGTCCTGCCGATGACCGTGCTGCGCCTGGATGTGGTGTGGAACCAAGCTGCGAATTCAGATTCAGGCAAAACATGGGCTCCTGAATACTGCCGGTGTATTGGAACCGGCAAACCACTGGACAGCATCGAGACTGTGGAGCACATCACGGGAAACGATACCTGGCCGAGCCGGAAGCGCATCCGTTGTTCCGGATCGTCGACGGCGAAGCGTGGGAAGGGAGGGAGTGATGGGACGAACGTGGCGAACACCCAACATCGAACATCCAACGCCCAAGGGACGGCGACGGTGTTGAATGTTCATTCCGTTCCGTTCGACGTTGAATGTTGAGCGTTGAATGTTCGATTGTCCACCCGCCCGTCCGCCTGCGGTCGGCTGTTCTTCCACTCTGGTGGGGCGAGCAGCCTGCCACGCCGAAGCTTTCACCGAAGGCGGTTCCTCCCGCTTGTCAGGCCGGAGCCCTGGCGAAGGCTCGAGCCGTTGTTCGACTACCCTGATCGTACGAATCACCTTCTGACGTCGTCGGCACCCGGGCGAAACCGCGTTGCGGTTTTGCGATTCTCTTGATGCCTCACCCAAGGTAGTCCCCGCGGGACAACCCTGGGCTTTGAGACGGAATCCCGTTGGGATTCAGATGTTCCGTCCGTCTGCCTGCGGAACCTGGAGTCGCACGCTTCGTCCACGCGCTGCGGCTGGTCCCGCGGAGCGGGACACAGCCGCGCTCCGTAATCGGCTGTCGCCATTCCATTCAACATTCAGCCTGGGCGTTGAATGTTCGATTTTCTATCCGTGCTCCGAACGGTCGGCCGACCCACCCTCCACCGGCCGGATCCCCCTGCCCCGTGTCAATCGTCAATCGTCAATCGTCAATCGTAAATCCAAAAGAGGGCTTGCATTTCGGCCCTTTTTCCGTAGTGTTTGCCCACATCGGACGCGAGCGTAGCTCAGCCTGGTAGAGCGTCACCTTGCCAAGGTGAATGTCGAGGGTTCGAATCCCTTCGCTCGCTCCATCTTTTTGTACCCTCCCCGCAGTTGGAAAGCGATGAAACGGAAATTGACGGTTTACCAAAAACCCACCTGCACCAAGTGCCGAATCACCTTGCGTCTCCTGAGGGAAGCCAACGCCGAATTCGACGCCGTCAACTACTTCGAAACGCCGTTGAGCGAGCGCGACCTCCGAAGCCTGGTGAAAAAGCTCGGGATGAAACCCGCCGATATCCTCCGCAAGGACGAGCCGATCGCGAAGAAGCTGGGCATTGGCAAGAAGGAATTCTCCGACAAGGAACTGATCGCGCTCATGGCGAAACACCCCGACCTGATCCAACGGCCGATTGTCGTCTGCGGCAACCAGGCGGTGCTCGGCCGGCCGCCGGAAAACATCAGAAAGCTGCTGTAGTCTGGGGACGGTTCCATGATCCCCATTCACGAACTGCTTAGCCGGATTCGCTGGGATCCCGAGTTCGCCAAAGGCAACTTCCAACTGGGCTACTACGACCGGACGGAGGATCGGATCGTCACGGTTCCGCTGAAGGAAGTCCTGTTCCCGCCGGAGAACCCGTCCTGCTTTGAAGTGGTGGGTCCTGACGGCCGGATCCACAAGGTCCCTTTCCATCGCGTTCGTGAAGTTTACAAAGACGCCCAGCGCATCTGGCATCGGCCGACGCCGGGCGCGTCGGAAGACGGTTGACCCGCGGCGCTTCTGCGTCGCCGCCTGTCAGGCAACAGGCACGACTACCACGGCGTGGCATTCGGTTTCTGGTTCCGGCGTTTGCTGTGGGACGGCTGGTTTGCCGGGCGAAACCCGTCGGGCTTGTTGCGAATCCACTTCACAAAGCGCGCAACGTCCGGATGCGCGGCGAGCACCTCGATCGTGTTCAGCTCGCGTTCCAGGATCTTCTCGGTAAACAGCGCGTGGACGTGGTTGTGGCAGGGCCGGCAGAACCACGCGATCCGCTTCTTGACCTCGGCGCGATCGAACTCGCGTTTGTTGCGCTTGTTTGCGTGCCGCGTGCGCGGGATGAGATGGTGCCGCGTCAACGCGCTGACTTCCCGGCCGCACAGTTCGCAACGTCTGGTATTGCTCATCAGCCCCGGCAGGATAGTCGCGCGGCGTTTCCTTGAAAACCCGAAGGGCGAAACGATCCCGCGAGGAAAACAAAGAACGTCATCGGCAACACGAGAAATACGAAACCAATGGCTCACCCTCGGCATCTCCGTTTCGTTCCCTTCTCGGAATCGACGAAAAGCAACGTCGCATTCTTTTTGCCCCGCGGCGGCTTTGAGGGGCCTGGCGATTGTTTGCTGGCTGATCGCCAATCCGAGATGCAAAATCCAGTCAGTTCAGACTGACCAGAGAAAGCCATGACCCCTCTTCGTGTTGTCGTAGATCTCAAGCTGCCCCCTGATGTGATGGACCTGATGCGCTCCAGCGCGCCGAATTGCGATTGGAACTTCGTGGATCCCGCCGGGTCATCGCTCGCTTCCGCTGAAAACCCGCTCAGCACAGCGGATGTGGCCTTTGGCCAGCCCGATCCGGGTGCGATCGCAACTGCACAACGGTTGAAATGGATCCATGTCAGTTCGTCCGGAATCACAAAGTATGACTCTCCGGAGTTTCGCGCGCTGGTGACCGAGCGGAGGATTCAGGTCACGAACAGTGCCGGCGTTTACAGCGAACCCTGCGCTGTTCACGCGTTGAGCTTTATTCTTGCGCAGGCCCGCCGGTTGCCCGCCGCAATCGGGAGCCGTGTTGCCGGAGGGACTGAAACCTGGCAGGCGTTGCGGAATTCCAGTTCGATTCTGCGCGGTGAAACCATCGTGATTGTGGGGTTCGGCGCAATCGGCCGGCGCCTGGCAGAACTGTTGAAAGGGCTCGGTATGAGGATTGTCGCCTGTCGCCGTCGATCGACCGGGGATGAAGGTTTGCCCACAGTCCCGTTCGAGCGCTGGGATGTCGCTCTGCGTGAAGCGGAACACGTCATGAATATCCTTCCCGACGCTCCGGGAACCCGGCACTACTTCAATCGTTCCCGCCTGTTCGCGATGAAACCCGGCGCCATCTTTTACAATATCGGCCGAGGGACAACGGTGGATCAGGACGCGCTGTTTGATGCGCTTCAGCAAGGTCACCTTGGAGCCGCATGGCTGGATGTGACGGAACCCGAACCCTTGCCGGACGGGCACATTCTTTGGACTGCGCCGAACTGTTATATCACGCCACACACCGCCGGCGGTCACCCGAACGAATTACGGCAACTGACGCAGTACTTTCTGGAGAACCTGAACCGTTTCCTGGAGGGCAGGCCCCTGCTCGACCGTGTGATGTGATGCCTGCGTTCCCTTGGTGGTAAAGAACGCCGTTTGTCTCCAGCACTGAGGTCCGACAGCTCCAGAAGGCAAAGATCTTCACCACGAAGGAAACAAGGGAAACGAAGAACGTCGTCTGTAACACCAGGCCGGATCGATCGAATCAGGCTTGTTAGCAAGTGATTTCCGCATTCATCATTTGCGTGTGACGATTCCGGCCGAGCTGGTTCAACAACTCGCAAGAGCCAAACGCGTGACGGTGCTTACAGGCGCGGGTGTGTCGGCGGAAAGCGGGGTGCCCACGTTCCGCGACGCGCAGACAGGGCTTTGGGCCAAGTACAACCCCGAAGAACTGGCGACGCCGCGGGCGTTCCGGCGTAATCCGCGTCTCGTGTGGGAATGGTATGCATGGCGGCGCCAGCTTGTATCGAACGCCAAACCCAATCCGGCCCACATCGCTCTGGCCGAAATGGAAAAGCGCTTCGAGCAATTTCAGCTCATCACGCAAAACGTGGACGGGCTGCATCAGCGCGCAGGCAGTTCCAACGTCATCGAACTGCACGGCAACATCACGCGCACGAAATGTTTCGCCGAAAACAAGGTGGTTTCGAGCTGGCCGGACACCGGCGATGTGCCGCCGAAATGCCCGCGCTGCGGCGGGTTGCTGCGTCCCGATGTCGTCTGGTTCGAGGAACCCATGCCGGAGGCGGAGTTCGATCTGGCCCTGAAGGCAAGCACGCACTGCGATGTCTTCCTTTCCATCGGCACGTCCACGGTCGTGTATCCTGCGGCGTCGCTGCCGTTCCAGGCACTGCGCAGCGGCGCGATCGTTGTGGAGATCAATCCGCAGCCGACCGCGCTGACGTCTGAGGTGCACTATGTTCTTCAGGGCAAGGCGGGCGATATCGTGCCGCTGCTCCTGGGGACCCGCTGAGAACCGGAGCGCGGCATTCACCGTGCGCCTGCATGTGAATGCCTCGATCAAATCGGACCGTTCCCGTGCATGGAACGTTGAAGCTGAAGCTCGCGCTCCATACAAAGGGGCGCGGCGTTCACGCCGCTTCGGCGTGCGAATGCATGAGAGCGTCCGATTCCAATCTCACCGTGCCTGTTCAGGACAACTCGAAGCCACGGCGTAGCGCGGCTGTGTTCTGCAGCGCGGGGTCAGCCGCAGCGTGTGCGAGCGGGAGGGCGTTTTGGACTCTGACTTCCCACACATTGCCACGTGCTGCGACTGGTCCCGCAAAGCGGGACACAGTCGCGCTCCGGTGAGGCACGCGCGACGCTCGTCTTCGTTCGCCGCATGCGGTAAAAGCATCGCATGGTCTATCAACGTGAAATCCAGATTCAAACCTCCGGTCACAAGGACATGCACGACATCACCGGCGACGTCGCCCGCGTCGTGAGCGAGTCCGGCGCGCGTGCCGGCATCGTGCACGTGTTCAACGTCGGCAGCACCGGCGCGATCGGCACGATTGAATTCGAGCCGGGCCTTCAGGAGGACCTGCCGGCGATGCTCGACAAGCTGATGCCGCCGAGTCGCGATTACGGTCATGAACGCGCCTGGCACGACGGCAACGGCCATTCGCATCTGCAGGCAACGCTACTGGGTCCATCGCTCACCGTTCCGATCAGGGATGGCAAGCTGTTGCTCGGCACGTGGCAGCAGATCTTCCATCTCGAATGCGACGTCAAACCGCGCCGCCGCACGATCGCGATCACAGTCATGGGTGACGGTCGCATCGCGTGATGCGGATTGAGAACGTCAACGGCGTTGAACCGCGGATGAACGCAAATGAACGCCAATAGTCACTTCGGGGTTGCCCCGGTTTTGTGGTGAGGCTGATGCCTTTTGCCGTTCTCTGTCGCGCGATGCCTCTGTGGTGACAGTTGCTTCGATCTGATTCGGCTTCGATACCCAGGGCGGCGGCGATCGCAGGGCTCGCTTGCCCCGGGTTATTTTGTGCCGGGCCTTCAGCCCGAACGATGTCCGGGAACATTCATTCAGCACCAGCATTCACCGCCGACATTCAAAGCCGTCGCCGTTCATTGGATATCGGATGTTCGATGTTGGATGTTTTTCCAACTGCGGCTGGGGACACCCGGGCTCAGGACTTCGCCGGCTGATAGGTTCCCGGTTCAGCGCGGAAGGAGATCGCCAGGCGATTCCATCCGTTGATCGCCACAATGGCCAGCGTGAGATCCACCAGTTCCTTTTCCGTGAAATGTCGGCGCACGCGCTCGAAGACCTCGTCGGGAACACGCGTGTCCGCCACGCGCGTCACCGCTTCGGTCCAGGCAAGGGCCGCGCGTTCGCGTTCGGTGAAGAACGGTGTTTCCTCCCAGGCCGACAGGGTGTACAAGCGCTGCTCGCTTTCCCCCCGAGCGCGGGCGTCCTTCGTGTGCATGTCCAGACAATACGCGCATCCGTTGATCTGAGACGCGCGCGTTTTGACCAGTTCCAACAACGAGTGTTCAAGGCCGCAGTTGCGGACGTAGCTTTCCAATCCCCACATGGCCTTGAGGGCGTCGGGGGCCGCGTTTCTGTAATCGATTCGACTTTTCATAAAATCACTCCGCACCTGTCGAGCCACTGGTGCGGTTTTTCCAGCCTGATCTTCTACTGGATCTTTCCCCGAAGGTTCTCGGCGGAGACCGGACTTGAGTCGGCGATCAGTTCGCGCGCCGCATCCACCTGTCCCCACACGTTCCACAACAGCACGCCGCGCACGCGATTGTCGTGAAGATAATAGATCACGCCTTCTCTGCAGGGTTGTTTCCAGTCAGCAAACGTCTGCATCCGCGAATCCAGCTCACCGACGGCCTCGTATCCAAGATCGAACAGGTCGGAGTAGAAAAACGGCAGGTGATGGTACGGTTCCCGTTGGCCGGCCATGTTTCGCCCGGCGAGGCGGCCCATGGTGTTGGCGTTGTCCTCGTGCTCGACGCGAATGCGCTTTCCAAGCGCCGGGCTGTGGAACGCGGCCACATCGCCGGCCGCATACACGTCGGGATGGCTCGTTTGCAGGAACTCGTTTACGACGACGCCATTCTCCACCGCCAGTTTTGCGGCGCGCGCGAGTTCGATTTCCGGCTCGATCCCGATGCCCGCCACGGCTCCATCAACCACCAGTTCCCGGTTGCTGCTCGTCTTGACGGCCAGTTGATCTCCCCGGGATTCCAGACCGGAAACGCGTTCGCCGGCCAAGACCTCGACTCCTTTTTCCCTGTAGTAATCGGTGACGAATCGAGCCAGGTCGCGCGGAAGGAAGCGGTCTCCGATGTGTTCGCCGGGGAACAGCATGACCACCTTCTTCTGGTTCAGGGTCAAGGCGGCGGCGATTTCGGAGCCGATAAAGCCGCCTCCGATGACGGCGAAGTGCTTGCCTTTGTCCGCCAGCGCGCGAAGCCGCCGGTAATCCGCGAGGGTTCGGAAATAGACAATAGGATCGTTGCCAAAGGGCAATCGGCGCGGCGAACCGCCTGTGGCCAGCAACAGTTTGTCCCAGGAGTATCGGTTGCCCTGCGCGCCTGCGGCCTGCCTTGTGCCCAGGTCGAGCGCGGTCACCCGGCAACCGAGTTGCAGGGTGACATTCGGAAGGTCCGTTTTGCGCCAAATGGTATCGAGCGATTCGCCCTTCCAAAGGGCCTTGGAAAGCGGCGGCCGATTGTAGGGCGGATCCGATTCCGCGCTCAGCACTCCGATTGCGCCGTCGGGATCGACGCTCCGAATTCCCTGGACCGCCGCTTCGGCGGTCATTCCGCCGCCAATGATCAGGTATTTGTAGTGTTGCATGGCGATGCCGCACTATCGCACGCATCCGCCGTTCCTGCCCGGTCGCTTTGCTGAGATTCTTCAGAGTCTTCCTTGAACGCGTCCCGCAGCCAGAAACGGTGCAGCGTGGCGATGTACACCGCAACCATTGCGAAGACAGCGATAACGACGATGTAATCACCGATCATAACGGCGCTCCTTTCTCCCGGCGCCCCGGTCGAGGAGGCGTCCGGGCGGACTGAATGTGTATTCGTTGGCCTTCATGCCTGAGTTCCCTACGTGGTTGCCTGTTCAGTACGCTCGGACAGGGGCGGCGTCTTTGATCCAGGTCAAGGGATGAAGCGATTGGCCGGCGCTCCGCAACCGGCGAACTCGCGCGCCATCCACAATTTTTGTGACATGTTCCGCGGTTCAGGGCATGGGACGATCCGACATGCGTCTCCTTGCGAAAATCGTCGGTGGTTTGATGCTGATGCTGCCTCTTGCGTCACCGGCGCAGCGGCAGATGGAAAACCTCACGCGCGGCATCGTTGCCGTGAAACAGGCCGATGGCTCGGTTTTCGTCAGTTGGCGCGTGTTCGGCACCGATCCCGACGACATCGCTTTCAATCTCTACCGCCGCGCGAACGACTCGGCCCCGGTCAAGGTCAACCGCGTGCCCATCGCCGAGTTCTCCAACTTCATCGACTACAACGCGGACACGAAGGCCGTGCTGTCCTATTTCCTCCGGCCCATTGTGGACGGACAGGAACTGCCGCCGACGAAACCGGCGCGCGCGTGGGAGACCAATTACCTCGAGATCCCGATCCAGCCGATCGAAGGGTATCGGCCGGGCGACGCGTCGATTGCCGACCTCGACGGCGACGGGGAATACGACATCGTGCTGCACCAGGTTTCGCGCGGCCAGGACAACTCCTTCGCGGGGATTACCGGCACACCCATCCTCGACGCGTACAAACTCGACGGGACGCATCTGTGGCGGATCGACCTGGGGATCAATATCCGGGAAGGACAACATTACACGCAGTTCATGGTTTACGACCTGGATGGCGACGGGCGCGCCGAAGTCGCATGCAAGACGGCCGACGGCACACGGGACGGTCGGGGCAAAGTGATCGGCGACCCGACCCGGGACTGGCGGAACAAGGACCGCAATTCGCAACGGTATGGCCGGATTCTCGACGGGCCCGAGTACTTCACCATCTTCGACGGGTTGACCGGAGCCGAGCTGGTCACGGTGGATTACGTGCCGAGCCGCTACCCGATTGACGGGTGGGGCGGAATTGGCGGCAACGGCGGGAATGACAGTTACGGCAACCGATGCGACCGGTTCCTCGCGTGCATTGCCTACCTCGACGGGAAACGGCCAAGCGTGGTCATGTGCCGCGGCGTGTACGGCCGGAGCGTGCTGGCAGCGTGGGATTGGCGCAATGGGAAACTCACGCAACGATGGGTGTTTGATTCAGGCATCAGTTACCCGCCGTTCGCGGATGCGTCTCCGTTCTCCGGAATGGGCGGGCATGCGTTGTCCGTTGCGGATGTGGACTTCGACGGTCGCGACGAGATCGTGTATCAGGCGATGACGGTGGACGACAACGGCAAAGGGCTGTACTCGACAGGCCGCCGGCACGGTGACGCGCTGCACATCAGCGACTTCTATCCGGACCGGCCCGGGCTGGAACTGTTTCTGATCACCGAGAACGAGGATGACACGGTGCGATTCCAGACGCCGGGAGTAGGTGTGCACGATGCACGCACCGGCAAACCCATCTGGACGCACAGCCCGGGCGTGGATGTCGGGAGCGGATTGATGGCGGACATCGATCCGCGGCATCCGGGAGCGGAAGCGTGGGGTGGACCTGGCGGGTTGCGGAACTCGCGGGGGGAAGATATCGGGCCGAAACCGCGTTCGACAGGCTGGGCGATCTGGTGGGACGACGATGTGCTGCGCGAGTTGTTGTCGGGATCGAGTGTGATGAAGTGGAACTGGGAACAGGGCCGCGAGGAACGGATCTTCAGCACGGGCGGGCCCGGGTTTGGCGGCGGTGGCGGCGCCGGGCCGAGAATTGCCGCGGACATGCTTGGGGATTGGCGCGAAGAACTGTTGATGACCGCGCCCGGCGGAGCCGCGCTGCGGCTTTACACCACCACGATCCCGACCCCGCACAAGTTCTACACGTTGATGCACGATCCGCAGTATCGTCTTTCGATCGCGTGGCAGAATGTGGCTTACAACAAACCGCCGCACACCAGTTTCTTCTTCGGGCATGGCATGAACAAACCGCCGCGGCCAAATATCCGGTTGATCGGAAACGGCGAATCGATCCGGCTCCGGGATTGACGATTGACGCCGGGAGTCACGAGAGTGCGGGCTTTCAGTTCGCTCTACTCGCTTTTGCAGTGTTTTCTCGTTCCGCCCGGCATTGCCGCACGCGCACGGCTCTGACATCCTCGCGCGCATGCAATCCGGACTCGAAGGAAAGGTGGTGTTGATCACCGGCGCGTCGGGCGGGATTGGCTCGGCAATTGCCCGGCAGTTTGCCGGGGAAGGCGCGCGGCTGGTCCTGCATTACCGCTCGCGGCGCGGCCCCGTAGAGGCGCTGCGCAGGGAGGTTCCGTCCCGCGACGCGGTTGTCGTTCGCGCCGATCTCACGCGGGAGCGCGAGGTGAAACGCATCTTCAGCCAGGCACTGAACGCCTTTGGCCGCGTGGACACGCTGGTGGTCAACGCGGGCTCGTGGGAAACCCGGGACGTGCCCTTGCACAAGATGCCCTTGAAGCAATGGCGCTCGACCCTCGATGCCGTCCTGACGTCCGCCTTTCTTACCACGCGCGAGTTCTTCCGGATCGTCGCGCGGCAGCGACGAGGCAACGCCGTGTTGATTGCTTCGACTGCCGCTGTGTTTGGCGAAGCCAATCATTCGGATTACGCGGCTGCGAAAGCGGCGATGGCCTACGGCCTGACGCGCACGTTGAAGAACGAAATCGCCCGCATCGCGCCGCACACGAAGGACTATTGCGGCGGGCGGGTGAATTGCGTGTGCCCCGGATGGACGGTCGTCCCGCGAACCGCGCCGAAGCTCGGGAATCCGGCGATCGTTCGCAAAGTCACTGCGACGATGGCGCTGCCGCAGGTGGCGCGGCCGGAGGACATCGCGCATCTCGTTGTATTCCTGTCTTCGGATCGTCTGGCACGCCATATCACCGGGCAGACCATTCTTGCGGCCGGGGGATGGAAGGGCGCTGGCTCTGGCAACCGGACGAAGTGGATCCGGAGGCGGCGTAACGCGGATCGGCTGCGCCCTCCCGGCGCCTCAGAGAAGTAACGCTTTCAACGCCTGCACACAGCAGGACCGCACAGCTGCGGTGTGATCCGCCAGCAACGTTTTCGTGGCGAATCAGCGCGCGAAGTTCGCCCACGGATGGGCCTCGTGATTCGTGGTGGACAGCGTCCCGCTGAGATCGACGAGCGGTCCGCGCGTGTCGGATGTGCTGATGAAGAGGTAGGGCGTGAACAAGGGGTTGGTGTTGCCGAGCGACAGGTTGCGAACGACCAGGTTGCGGCTCAGGCCGCTGCGGATCGCAAGTCTGTTGGTGCCGGCCTGCGGGCCAAAGACATTCCCTTCGATCAAGGATCCGGACACGTTATCCGCAAACAACCCGTTCTCGCGGTTGCCGCTGATCTTGTTGTTGCGGATGATGTGACTGCGGTTGCCGTGGGTGCTGCCGCTGCCGTCCAGGCGGACGCCGTCGCTCCCGTTGTCGGTGATGGTGCAATTCTCCACCGTGATATCGGAGCAGACTCCCGAGCCCACGTTCCGGAGGATCACGCCCTCCGCGGCATTCTGGTGAATGACGAGATCGCGCACCGACCCCGATTGCGTGTTTTGAATCAACACGCCCGCGCCGAAACGCGTGATCCCGCCGTTGCGGATAACGACGTTGCGCAACATCACGTCTTCCCCGCCCAGCGCCTGGATTCCGGGATGATTCGTGTTCTGCGAACCGTGAATGGTGAATCCCATCAAATCGATGGTTACATCGCTGGCCGCGACAATGATCCCGGGGCCGGCGGAGAAGAGCGGGCCGGTGAGATAATACGAGCCGGACTCTTCAATGGTGTAAGGCAGCGCGGAGATCGGCGTGCGCGGCTCGATCTGAGCGAGCGTCTTCATCGTCGGCGCCGGCGCGCCGGGCGGCGTGAGACTGCCCTGGGCAAGGGCCGAAAGAGACAGGTCGGATCCGAAAGAGGCTGCGACAGCGAGCAGAAGGAGATTCCGGGACATCATCTTCCTGGTCAGGGTTGGCTTTTCACGGGCTTGTCTCCGGATTAAAGACGCGGAGCCGCCGCATCAGAGATCTCCGGGACAGGCGGCACGTTGACGCATCAGGCGCAGGAACACAAGAACATTTCCTGGCGTCCAGCCTGGTTCGTACGCCGGCAGGACATGCCAGCGCTGTGCGATCGGGGACGTGCCTTGACACCGCTCCGGGAACAGTATGGGTCCGCGCAGGCGACGATTCCGCGAACGGCCCTCCTGTGTCACATCTGTTCGAGCACTTCGATGCCGAGCAGGTCCAGGCCCTGCTTGAGGACGGAGGCCGTGAGCGAACACAGCAGCAGCCGCGTTCGCAGCGTGGCGCCTTCGCTCTTGAGAACCGGGCACGCCTCGTAGAACGCGGTGAAGCGGCCCGCCAGATCGTAGAGATAGTTGCAGAGGAAATTCGGCCGGTACTCCTCGGCCATCGCTTCGACCGTCAGACCGAAGTTGAGCAGATGCTTCGCCAGGGCCACTTCCTCGGGCGCCGTGAGCTCCAGCGTGGCGCCGGATTCCGCGGCGGGCGCGGAAACGTTCCCTTTGCGGAAGATGCTCCGAATCCGCGCGTAGGCATACTGGAGATACGGAGCGGTGTTGCCGTTCAGAGCGAGCATCTTGTCCCAACTGAACACATAATCGCTCTGCCGATTCGGCAGCAGGTCGGCATACTTGACGGCGCCGATCCCGACGACCCGGGCGATCTCCCGCCGGTCGGATTCCGGCAGGTCCGGGTTCTTTTCGGTGACCAGCTTGAACGCCCGCTCCTGGGCTTCGTCCAGCAGTTCGGAAAGGCGGACGTTCTCGCCGGAACGGGTTTTCAACGGTTTGCCGTCCTCGCCCAGGATCGAGCCGAACCAGACATGCGCGAGCTTCACCGATTGGGCCCATTCGGGATGCCAGCGCCGGAAGGTGGCAAACAACTGGCGGAAATGAAGCTGCTGCCGGCCGTCGGTCACATACACGATCTCCTGCGGGTTCCAGGCTTCCATCCGAAATGCCAGCGTCGCCAGGTCCGTGGTCGCGTAATTGTATCCGCCGTCCCGCTTCTGAATGATGAACGGATTGGGCTGCCACTCGCCCTCGCGATGGATCAGGAACGGATCGTCCTTCTGCGGCAGCGAACCGTCGCTGAACACCGCCCGGGCGCCTTCGCTTTCCCGCGCAATGCCGGCAGCTTCCAGGTCAGCCACCACCCGCGCCAGGCGCTCGTTGTAGAAGCTTTCGCCGTACGTGTAATCGAACGAAACGTTCAGCAGCCGGTAAACAGAGTCGAACTGCTGCTGCGACACGCGAATCATCTCGCGCCAGATGCCCAGGTTCTCGGGATCGCCCTGCTGCAGCTTCACCAGCTCGCGCCGGGCCAGCTCGTGCGTTTCAGGATCATACCCGGGCTTCTCCGGATCGCACTTCGCGTTGATCGCACGGTAAACCCGCTCGAGTTCGGCAAGCGGTTCGCGCTCCAGCGCCGAACGATCCAACAGCGTCTTCCACCCCACCAGGAGCATGCCGAACTGCGTCCCCCAATCGCCAATGTGATTGTCAGTGATCACCCGATGCCCAAGGAACCGCAGCGTTCGCGCGAGCGAATCGCCGAGAATGGTCGAGCGAATGTGGCCGACATGCATGGACTTCGCCACATTGGGCGAGCTGAAATCGATCACCACCGTTCGGGGCGAGGCAGCCTTTTCGAAGAACAAATGTTCGCCGCGGGATGCGCCCGCCAGCACGTCCGCAAGCGCCGCGGAACTCAGCCGGAAGTTCAGAAAACCGGCGCCGGCGATCTCCACCCGTTCGCACCAGCGGGACACGTCCAGCCTGGCCGCCACGGCCGACGCCAGCTCGCGCGGGTTCTTCCCGCGTTGCCGCGCCAGCGCCATCAGCGCGTTCGACTGGTAATCGCCAAAGCGCGGGTCGCACGGACGCACCAGGACCGAAGACAGGTCGGCGTCCGGCAGCACGGCGGAAACGGCCGACTGCAATTGTTCCTGAATGGCCTTGTGCGGGAGCATGGGCAAACTTTGCAACAAATTCAGGCTGGAGCGAGAGAGGATTCCAGCTGTCGAACACGGGCCGGCTTATCGTTTCCCGTGTTCCTTGATGATACGGAGCATGGCTTCGCTGTCGGGCGCCTGCTCGAGCGCCTGCCGGAATTCGGCCTTGTGCAGCAGCTTGGCGATGTTCGCCAGCGTGTGCAGATGCTTCTGAAACTGTCCTTGCGGCACAAGGAAGAGCATCACCAGGTTCACAGGCTGATTGTCGAGCGCGTCGAAATTGACCCCGGTCCGCGAGCGGCCCAGCGCGCCCACTACCTCGTAGATGAGATCCGTCGAGGCGTGCGGGATGCCGATGCCGAACCCGATGCCCGTGCTCATCGACGACTCGCGCTTCTTCACCACGGCAGCGATTGCGTCGCGATGTTCGGGCTTGATCTTGCCGGTCGCCACAAGGTTGCCGATCAGTTCATCAATGGCCTCCCATCGGTCTTTGGCCTGCAAGTCCGTGATGATCTGCTCTTTTGTGAGTATATCGCCTAAATCCATACTGCGGATCTTGTCCGCGGTGGCATTTCGCCTGAAGCCACCGGGCTTATCAAGACAGAATTGAGCAAGGAATCGGCGCCGGACGCCATCCGGTGTAAACAGGACACGCCGCGGGCGCCCCCGGTTTTTCGCGGTTTCAACGACGCGCAAACACGCCGAGCAGGCCTTCCATCACCGCCCGCGTGTCCTCCAGCCACCAGTTCATCGCGGTGCTCAGCGGCACGGCGTGCACGAGCAGCGGAATACCAATCAACAGAACGGACACGTTGCCAAGAAAAATAACCACGGCCGAAAACAGGTAGCCCTGCTCCGTGATGTCGCTCTGCCGCGTGTGAAGGATGTGCGCCGTCAGGGTCACGTGAAACGAATAGGCTACCCCCAGCGACAGATGAAACCACGCCAGGTACCGCTGCCAGTTCCACACCAGATCGCCCATCACAAACACCAGCACCACCAGAATCGCGTAGAGGGGAAAGAAATACGGCGCCAGAGCAATCAGGAAATTGCTCTTCGTGATGACCACGTGGCCCCCCTTCCCCGTGGCTTTGAATCGCTTGACGCGGCCGCCAAAGGCCCACGCCCAGATCGCGTGCGTCAGCTCATGGCCGAACACATAAACCCACATCGGCTTCGGCAGCAGCAGGTAGATCCCCAGCCAGCACACCGCCCCCGCCAGCAGCGGAATCCACGTCGTGTCCGCGCCGCCGCTGGACTGGACAACCCGCCAAAGCGCCATCCCCGCTCCGGCGCAAACCGGGAGCAACAGCACCGCCACGATTGTCTTCATCCATTTCGGCATGCGCGACAGAATCCGGAACCGCGCCTCTCGAGGCCAGCAGAAACCCGGCCACAAACAAGCGACCTGGCGCGGCCCTCGCAAACGGAAAGGGACGTTCAACGTTCACGGCCGCCTTGTTCCCTCCACGGAAGAGAGAAGACGTTCGGCCTTCAGCCTTCGGGCTTCTTTCGGACTTCGGATTTCAGCCTTCGGATTTCATCATTGAAACCCCCTGTGAAAGCCCCAACATTCCGCCGCATGACTCAGGACGAAGTGCTGCAGATCTTCCGCGAAACCGGCGCGTTGCTCGAAGGCCATTTCATTCTCCGTAGCGGCCTCCATAGCCGGCAGTTCTTCCAATGCGCGCTTGCCTTCCAGGAAATGCCCATCGTTGAGAAGATCGGAGCAGCTCTCGCCGATAAAGTAAGGCACCTGAATGCCCGGACCGTCATCGCGCCCGCAATGGGTGGGCTTGTTCTCGGCCAGGAAGTCGCGCGACAACTCCGGAGCCGGTTCATCTTTGCCGAGAAAGAAGACGGGCGCCTCGCCCTGCGCCGCGGTTTCCGGATCCAGCCGGGCGAACCGTTGCTCGTCGTCGAAGACGTCGTCACCCGCGGCGGGCGCGTGCAGGAGACTCTCGATATCGTGCGCGCGCAACAGGGAATTCCGCTGGCCGTCGCCGTTGCCGTGGATCGCTCCAACGGAACGGTGGACTTCGGCGTTCCTTTCATCAGCCTGATCCGCATGCACGTCGAAACCTTTCCGCCGGACCAGTTGCCTCCCGACCTTGCGGCGATCCCCGCGATCAAACCGGGCAGCAAGTAGTTGTTCACCCCATCTCCAGTGAGACAACCCAATCGGCGAGGTGTGCCAGTCGCCTCTGACCTGCGCCGACCTGTCACAGCGCGGAAACCGCTGTTCAGACCTCTTTTTATACGTAAGTAACTTGTACAAAACATTTTGCGATTGGTCGGGCTTCGTGGCACAAAGCTAGCGGGGGATGTGGAAGGATCAAATGACGGGTTTTTATGGCTAAAGTACTTGGAATCGATTTGGGCACCACGAACTCCTGCATGGCGGTGATGGAGGGCGGAGACCCGGTAGTACTGGAGAATTCCGAAGGCAAGCGCACCACGCCGTCGGTATTGGCGTTCACGAAGACCGGCGAGCGACTGGTGGGTGAAGCTGCCAAGCGCCAGGCGGTCACCAACCCGCGCAACACGATTTATTCCATCAAACGCTTCATGGGCCGCAAGTTTGACGAGGTCCAGGAAGAGATCAAACGCGTCCCTTACAAGGTGGTGCGCAACACCAACGGCGACGCCGCGGTGGAGGTTGAAGAGGAGGGCAAGACCAAGATCTACACCCCGCCGGAAATCTCCGCGATGATCCTGAGTAAGCTGAAAGCCGACGCCGAAATGCGCCTGGGCGAGAAGATCACTCAGGCCGTCATCACTGTCCCGGCTTACTTCAACGATTCCCAGCGGCAGGCGACCAAAGACGCCGGCCGGATCGCCGGATTGGAAGTGCTGCGCATCATCAACGAACCCACAGCCGCCTCCCTTGCCTACGGACTGGACAAGAAGAAGGACGAGAAAATCGCGGTGTATGACCTCGGCGGCGGCACGTTCGATATCTCGGTGCTCGAGATCGGCGACGGCGTGTTCGAAGTGAAGGCCACCAACGGCGACACGCACCTCGGCGGCGACGACTGGGACAATCGCATCATGGATTGGATCCTGGACGAGTTCAAAAAGGAGCAGGGCATCGATCTGCGGAAGCAGCCGGATGCGCTCCAGCGCATCAAGGAAGAGGCCGAGAAGGCGAAGATCGCCCTCTCCAGCGCGCAGCAGTACGAAATCAACCTGCCGTTCATCACCGCCGACGCCAGCGGGCCCAAGCATATCGCCATGAAACTCACCCGGGCGAGGATGGAGCAGTTGTGCGACGACCTGTTCGAGCGCACCATCCGGCCCACGCACGCCTGCCTCCGGGACGCCGGCATCGAAGCGCATCAGATCGACGAAATGGTCCTGGTGGGCGGCATGACCCGCATGCCGAAAGTCGTTGAAACCGCGCGCGGCCTCGTCAGCAAGAATCCTCATCAGGGAGTGAATCCCGACGAAGTGGTGGCCGTCGGCGCGGCCATCCAGGGCGGCGTGCTCAAGGGCGACGTCAAAGACGTGTTGCTGCTGGATGTGACGCCGCTGTCGCTCGGCATTGAGACGCTGGGCGGCGTGTTCACCCGGCTGATCGAGCGCAACACCACCATCCCGACGCGGAAGTCCGAAATTTTCTCCACGGCCTCGGACAACCAGCCGAGCGTGGAGATTCACGTGCTCCAGGGCGAACGCCAGTTTGCCCGCGACAACAAGACTATCGGCAAGTTCCACCTGACCGACATTCCTCCCGCTCCCCGGGGCGTGCCCCAGATCGAAGTCACGTTCGACATCGACGCCAACGGCATCCTCAACGTAAGCGCCAAGGACCTCGGCACCGGGAAAGAGCAGAAGATCACCATCACGGCCAGCAGCGGCCTGTCCAAGGAAGAGGTGGAACGCATGCGCAAGGACGCCGAGGCGCATGCTGAGGAGGACCGCAGGCGCCGGGAGGAAGTGGAAACGCGCAACGAGGCCGACAACGCCGTTTATCGGTCCGAAAAGCTGCTCAAGGAAAGCGGCGACAAGATCTCCGGCGACGCCCGGAGCCGGATCGAGAAGGCGATTGCCGACGTGAAGGACGCGCTGAAGGGCAGCGATGTCAGCGCCATCAAGACGTCGAGCGACCGGTTGAACGAAGCCTGGCAGGCCGTTTCCGCCGAGCTCTACAAGGCGGCGTCCGAGAAACGCGGACAGCCAGGGAGCGCCGGATCCGGGACGGGCGCCCGACAGGAAGGCGACAAGAAAGACGAAGGTCCGATCATCGACGCCGAGGTCGTGGACGAGAAAAAGGACTGAAGGTCCGGCGATGATTTCGAGTCCGGCCGGAGGCGGGCCGGATTCAAAGACAGTATTCCCCGCCGCGAGTGCGGCGGGATTGTGATTCAACTCAACACCAAACCAACAGAGCAAGACAACTATGGCAATAAACATCAGACCGCTCGGAGATCGGATTCTCGTCGAACCGATTGAAGAGAAGGAAGTGAAGAAGGGCGGGATCATCATTCCCGACACCGCCAAGGAAAAACCGATGGAAAGCATCGTCGTCGCCCTTGGCACCGGCAAGACGGATGAGAACGGCAAGAAAGTGCCCTTCGAAGTCAAGAAGGGCGACCGCGTGCTGGTGAGCAAGTACGGCGGCACGGAAATCAAACTGGACGGGAAGGAATACAAGATTCTCAGCTCGGACGACGTCCTGGCTGTGATCGATTAACCGCTTCAATTCATCAAACTCTCAAGCAGAAAGTCATAACATATGGCAGCAAAACAACTACTCTTCGATGAGGCCGCGAGACAGTCGCTCCTCAAGGGCGTCTCCAAACTCGCCAGGGCCGTCACCGCCACGCTCGGCCCCAAAGGCCGCAACGTGGTTCTCGACAAAAAATTCGGATCCCCGACCGTCACCAAGGACGGCGTCACCGTCGCCAAGGAGATCGAACTGGAGGATCCCTATGAAAACATGGGCGCGCAGATGGTGCGCGAAGTGGCGAGCAAGACCAGCGACAACGCCGGCGACGGCACCACCACCGCCACCGTCCTCGCCGAAGCCATCTTCCGCGAAGGCCTGAAGCACGTCACCTCCGGCGCCAGCCCCATCAGCATCCAGCGCGGCATCAACAAGGCCGTCGAAGCTGCTGTCGCCAACCTCGACAAAATCGCCAAGAAGGTCAAAGACAAGGAGGAAATCAAACAGGTGGCCACCGTCTCCGCCAACTGGGACACCACCATCGGTGAAATCATCGCCGATGCCATGGACAAGGTCGGCAAGGACGGCACCATCACGGTCGAGGAAGCCAAGTCCATCGAAACCACGCTCAAAGTCGTCGAAGGCATGCAGTTCGACAAGGGCTATCTGTCGCCCTATTTCGTCACGAACGCCGAGACGATGGAGGCCAAGCTCGAGGAGGCCTACATCCTGGTTTACGAGAAGAAGATCAGCAGCCTGAAAGACCTGCTGCCCATCCTCGAAAAGGTGGCCAAGGTCGGCAAACCGCTGTTGATTATCGCCGAAGAAGTTGAAGGCGAAGCCCTCGCCACGCTGGTGGTCAACAAGTTGCGCGGCACCCTGAGCGTCTGCGCTGTCAAAGCCCCCGGCTTCGGCGACCGCCGCAAAGCCATGCTCGAGGACATCGCCATCCTCACCGGCGGCAAGTGCATTACCGAGGACCTCGGCATCAAGCTCGAGAATGTCCAGATCGAGGACCTCGGCCGCGCCAAGAGCGTCGTCGTGGACAAGGAAAACACGACCATCGTCGAAGGCTACGGCAAGAGCTCCGAGATCCAGGGCCGCGTCAACCAGATCCGGCGCCAGATCGAAGAGACCACTTCCGATTACGATCGCGAGAAGCTGCAGGAGCGCCTGGCCAAGCTCGCCGGCGGCGTTGCCGTCATCAATGTCGGCGCGGCGACCGAGAGCGAAATGAAGGAGAAGAAGGCGCGCGTGGAGGACGCCCTGCATGCGACCCGCGCCGCGGTCGAGGAAGGCATCGTTCCGGGCGGCGGTGTGGCGCTGATCCGCTGCCTCCCGGCCATCGAGGCCGTCAAGGGCGCGAACGATGACGAGCAGATCGGCATCGAGATCATCAAGCGCGCCGTCGAATACCCGACCAAGTGGCTCGCGCAGAACGGCGGCTACGAAGGGTCCGTCGTCGTGCAGGAGGTCAAGCGCCGCAAGGGCAACGAAGGGTTCAACTGCGCCACGGGCGAGTACGAAGACCTCGTCAAGGCTGGCGTGGTGGATCCGAAGAAGGTCACCCGCACGGCGCTGCAGAACGCGGCGTCCATTGCCGGTCTGTTGCTGACGACCGAATGCCTCATCACCGAACTGCCGGAGAAGGAGAAACCTTCGAAGGGCGGCGGCCACGGCGGCATGGACGGGATGGATTACTGATCCATCCAGGGTTCACTGGAGGAACTGAGCGGCAAGGCTGGCGCAAGCCAGCCTTGTCTGCTTTTCGGGGGAAACGCCGTTGCACACGCAAAATATTCTGCTAGGCTTCCCACGGTGGAGAATGATGAAACTTCTTCTGCGACATATCGCGGTGCTCCTGATGCTCCTGGCATGGTGCGCTTCCGCCGCCACCACCGGGCTCATCGAGATCAAGGGCCCCATCGGCCCCGCCACCGCCAGTTACATCGCCCGTGCCATCGACGTCGCCGCTGAACGACAACACAGTTGCCTCATTGTCGAGCTGGATACGCCGGGTGGCCTGCTGGAGTCCACGAAAGCCATCGTGCAATCCTTCTACGCTTCCCCCATCCCCGTGGTCGTCTATGTCGCTCCCTCGGGCGCAAATGCCGGCAGCGCAGGGACCTTCATCACCATCGCCGCTCATATCGCCGCCATGGCCCCGAACACCAGCATCGGCGCGGCTCATCCCGTCGCCATCGGCGGGGGCGCCCAGCAGGAGGTGGACGAGGTCATGAAGAAGAAAATGGAGAACTTCGCCAGCAGTTTCATCGAAACCATTGCCGAGAAACGCGGCCGAAACGTCGAGTGGGCAAAGTCCGCCGTGATCGAAAGCGCGTCGATCAGCGCTGAAAAGGCGCTCGAACTGAACGTCATCGACCTGATCGCCGCCGATCTGCCCGCGCTGTTGAAGGAGATTGACGGCCGGGAAGTCGACGGCAAAGTCCTCCGGACCGCCGGCGCCGAGGTGGATCGCATCCCAATGATTCCGCGCGAGCGCGTGTTTCAACTGCTGTGGCGGCCCGAGGTGATGTTTATCCTGATGCTCGTCGCCATCTACGGCATCATCGGCGAGGTCAGCAACCCCGGCGCGATCTTCCCGGGTGTCATCGGCGCCATCGCCCTGATCCTGGTGCTCTACATGTCCGCCATCCTGCCGGTGAACGTCGCGGGCCTGGCCCTGATCGGACTGGCGCTCATCCTGTTCGTTCTGGACATCTTCACCCCGTCGCATGGCGTGCTGACCGTGGGCGGTATTGTGGCGTTCTTCCTCGGCGCGCTCATGCTGTTCGATCGCTCCGATCCCGCATTCCGCCTGTCGCTGGTCTACATCATCCCGGGAACGCTGCTCACCATCGCGTTCTTCCTGTTCGTCGTGGGCGCCGGGCTGCGGGCCCAGATGCTGCCGGTCCGCGCCGGACGCGAAACGTTGATCGGCCAGACCGCCAACGTAATCGTCGCCATCAATACGCAGGGCGGAAGGGTCTTTGTGGAAGGCGAATACTGGAATGCCGTCAGCGATACGCCCATTCCGGAAGGCGCGGCGGTCGAAATCACGGGAATCGAGGGTCTGACGTTGAAAGTAAAACCAAAGAACTGAAGGAGGAAATATGCCCGAACTGATGAGCAAACTGGTCAACCTGAGCGCCTGGCTCATTCCGGTCATCATCCTGTTGTCGATCCTGCTGCCGCAGGTGGTCCGGGTGTTGCGCGAGTACGAACGCGGCGTCATTTTCCGTCTCGGAAAGCTTATCGGCGCCAAGGGCCCGGGCCTCATCCTCCTGTGGCCCGTCATCGATCGCATGGTGAAGATGGACCTCCGCGTCGTGACCATCGACGTGGCGCGGCAGGAAATCATGACCCGCGACAACGTCCCCGTCAGTGTCGATGCCGTCGTGTACTTCCGCGTCATCGACCCGGTCGCCTCCGTGATCAAGGTGGAAAACTTCTGGAAAGCGACGTCCCTGATCTCGCAGACGACGTTGCGAAGCGTGCTCGGCCAGGTGGAGCTCGACGACCTCCTGGCGCATCGCGAGAAGATCAACCTCAAACTGCAGGAGATCATCGACCGGCAAACCGATCCCTGGGGCATCAAGGTCACCGCTGTCGAAATCAAGGATGTGGCTTTGCCGGAGACGATGAAGCGGGCCATGGCGAAACAGGCGGAAGCGGAACGCGAGCGGCGTGCCAAGATCGTTAACGCCGAAGGCGAATTCCAGGCTGCGGAAAAGATGGTTCAGGCCGCCGCGATGATCAGCAAAGAACCCATTGCGCTCCAGTTGCGCTATTTGCAGACGATGCGCGAGGTGGCAAACGAGCACAACACCACGACGTTCCTTCCGTTGCCGATCGAGTTGTTCAAGCCGTTCCTCAATCCGAACAACGAATCCAGGTGAACAGACCGGCTGTTCCAGGGTGCAGTCGAAAAGTGAACTGAAGCGCATTTAATGGTGCGCAATTTACCAAAAAAGGGTTGGCGCACCGCCGGGGGGATGTAGTAGAGATTAGCGCGTCCGGTGGCAGAACGTTTCTTCAGCGGGGTTCCCCACCCCCACCTCCTTGGCGTCTGCTGCCGGACATTTTTCTTCACAGCCGCGCAACGGATTTTGTCCTGGCTTTTCCAGAAAAGAGCCGACCGCGAAGACTCCGCATGCATGCTCTCCGCAGCGCGTTCTTGCCATCACACCAACCCTCGGGAATCATCCCTCTTCTATGGCACACGTGAAATTGCACATTCCGGGACCGGTCGAAGTCAGCGAGAAAACGTTTCGCGCGTTTCGCTCGCCGATGATCGGCCACCGCGGGCAGGACTTCAAAGATCTCTACGCCAGAATTCAACCGCGCCTCCAGCAGCTCCTCTACACCAAACAGCTGGTTTACATCTGCACCTCCTCGGCCTGGGGCATCATGGAAGGCGCCATCCGAAACCTCGTCACCCGCAAGGTCCTCAACTGCATGTGCGGCGCTTTCTCGGACAAATGGTTCGACGTCTCTAAACGCTGCGGCAAGGACGCGGAGCCGTTGCAGGTGCCGTGGGGCTCGCCCATCCGCGCCGAAGACATCGACAGAAAACTGGCCACCGGCCAGTTCGACGCGCTCACGGTGATTCACAACGAAACCTCCACCGGCGTCATGAGTCCGATCGAGGAAATCGCCGCGCTCAAGAAGAAATACCCCGATGTCATGTTCATTGTGGACGCGGTCAGTTCCATGACGGCCGTGCCGTTGAAGTTCGACGAGCTGGGGATCGATGTCCTGCTCGCGGGAACGCAAAAGGCGTTTGCGCTCCCGCCCGGAACCGCCTTGTTTGTCTGCTCACCCGCCGCTCTGGCCAAAGCGGCGACGGTGAAGGATCGGGGGTACTACTTCGACTTCCTCGAATTCCAGAAGAATGCCGAACAGAACATGACGCCCAGCACGCCGAGCATCGGACATGTGTTCGCTCTGGAATCGAAACTGGAGGACATCTTCACCGAAGGACTGGAGGCGCGTTTCGACCGTCACGCCCGGCTGTCGCAAAAGACACGCGATTGGGCCGCCAAACACGGATTCACCCTCTTTCCCGACAAAGGCTTTGAGTCGAGAACGCTGACCTGCGTGAACAACGGAGCCAAACCCGGCGGCCGCGTGGTCGATGTGCCGAAGCTCCAGAAGCTGGTGAAGGAACAGGGATTCCTGATCGACGGCGGCTACGGAAAGATCAAGGGCGCGACGTTCCGGATCTCGAACATGGGCGACGAAACCGACGAGACCATGGATCAGCTCTACGCCGCGCTCGACAAAGCGATGTCGCAGCTCTGACAGGCTGCATGGAGTCCCGGCTTCAGCCGGTGCCTATGATCGGCTGTTGGCCATTGGTTGGTGGGGCGAGCGTCCTCGCGAGCCGTCGTTTGATCACCTTAATCGCGCCGCTCACGTCAGCGTCGCTTGAAAAAGCACTGATGCTGACTGTACCGACGCTGCCAGCAGTGTTTGCATGACAACCCACGTTTTGTGCGACCAGGGTTGTTGCACGACCGCTCGCGAGGACGCTCGCCCCACCATTTGTGAAATCGCTAACCCCTGACGAGATGTCATACGAACTGGTCAGGCTGAACAATGGCGCCCATAGCATTCGCTCGCTTGCGGATGACGAAACGTTTCATCCGGGCATCGGACCGGCGGCTGAAGCGGAAGCGCTATACGTGCGCCAACTCGGGCTGATCGAGCGGGCTCTTTCCCATTCCGGCGAAGGCGGGCCGCTCGTGATCTGGGATGTGGGCCTCGGCGGCGCCGCCAACGCTCTTACAGCCCTGCGTTCCCTGCAACGCGCCGTCGCAAAAGAAAAGAAACAGCCCGTCGCGCTGGAAATCGTCAGCTTCGATCGAACCATTGAAGCCGCGCGATTCGCCCTGCAGAACGCCGACAGGCTGGAATACCTCGCAGGCTTCGAACCGGCACTCGAAGAGCTCGTGCGAAACGGGCGCACTGCCGTTCAGTCGGACGGTATTGAGGCCCACTGGACCATGCGCCGGGGCGATTTCCCAGATCTGATGCGAGGGCCGGCATCGTTCCCGGCGCCGCACGTCATCTTCTTCGATCCGCATTCTCCCGGGGCGAACCCCGAAATGTGGACGGTATCGCTGTTCGCGAACCTGTTCCGGCGACTGGATCCGGGCCGGCCCTGCACGCTTGCAACGTTCAGCCGGAGCAGCATGGCGCGAACCGCCATGTTGCTCGGCGGATTCTATGTCGGAGTTGGACGCGCATCGGGCGACAAGGAGGAAACCACGGTAGCGGCGAACCGCCTCGATCTGTTGAACGAACCACTCGGGCGGGATTGGCTCGAGCGCGTGCGACGCTCGTCATCGGCAGAACCACTGATGGAAGGGGTATATCGTCAATCAACACTCAGCGATGAGACCTGGCGCAGGCTGCTCGCCCATCCGCAGTTTCAGTGAATGGCAGGGCTGCGCCGCTGGCCGATATCCAACCGAATACGCGGGCAGCCTCGGGACCACCGGCACAAATCAAAAGCCGTTCATTGAATATTCGATGTTGGATGCTGGATGCTGGATGCTGGATGTTGTCCCTCGCGCGTTGGATTTGTTCCTGAGAACGGATAAGTTCCCGGCGTGACCGCCCGTGAGTCATTTCAAAAACTGCTCGCTCAGCCGGGGCCCGTGCTGGCGCTGGCGCCCATGCAGGACGTGACGGACCTCGCGTTCTGGCGCCTCATGGCGCGGTACGGCGGCGCCGACGTCTATTTCACCGAGTACTTCCGCGTTCACGCCACGTCCCGACTCGAGAAACACATCGTCGCATCGATCACGCACAACCCCACGGGGCGGCCGGTTATCGCGCAGTTGATCGGCAACGACATTCCTTCGCTGGTGCGCGCCGCCAGGGAATTGCAGCGGTTGCCGATCATTGCCATCGACCTGAACCTCGGCTGTCCCGCGCCGGTGGTTTACAAGAAATGCGCCGGGGGCGGACTGCTCCGGGAGCCGGCGAAAGTGGACGCCATTCTCGGCGCACTGCGCGACGCCATCGAGATTCCGTTCACGGTGAAGACGCGGCTCGGCTTCGACACGGCCGACCGCTTTACAGAATTGCTGGGCATCTTTGCGAAGCATCCGATCGACCTGCTCACGGTCCATGGCCGGACTGTGTTCGAGATGTATCGCAGCGAGGTGCATTACGATCGGATTGCGGAAGCGGCGCGGACGGTGCGCTGCCCTGTCATCGCCAACGGCAACATCTATTCGGCGGAGAAAGCGCGCTCAGTCCTCGAGCAGACGGGCGCGCGCGGCCTGATGATCGGGCGCGGCGCCATTCGGAATCCATGGTTGTTCGAGCAGATCCGCCAAAGCCATCGCGGTGAGGAACTCTTTGTGCCGCGCGGGCGGGACGTGCTGGACTACGTGCGCGCGCTGTACGAGGCAACATGCCCGGACAACGGCGTTCGCGAAGCCGCGCAGGTCGAACGCATGAAGAAATACATGAACTACATCGGCGTCGGCGTGGATGCCGAGGGCCGGTTCCTCCATCAGATCCGCCGCGTCACCACGCGCGCGGAGTTCTTTCGCGCGTGCGAAGCGTTCCTGGATCACAACGCGCCCATGCCGATGGAACCCTTCAGCCTGCGGTTGGCCGAACGGGACGTTGTGGCCGGGGACCACCGGTGACGCGCGACGGCGCGGCGGTTCAGCCGTAGCGATACGGACGTTCCATGGCAAACGTGTTCGGCAAGTGCCGGATCTCGCGCACCGCGCTGTCTGTCAGCAACACTTCCACGATATCGAACCGCACCTTCACCTGCGGATTCCTTAACAGGCGCAGATAATCGAGCGCGGCCAGTGTCAGCAGGCGGCGTTTGTGGGCGTCCACAGCGGCCGCCGGCCGCACCCAATCTTCCGACGACCGCGTCTTGACTTCGACGAACACGAGGCAATCGCCGTCGCGAAAAATGAGATCGATTTCGCCACGTTCGGACCGGAAGTTGGCTGTGAGAAACTTGAGCCCGGCTTTCTGAAGGTAACGGCGGGCGGCCCTCTCGCCCAGCTTGCCGTGAACGAGGTGCAGCGGGCGGGGAGTGTGCAGCAGCCAGCTCCGGATGCGGGCCGCGAGGTTCATGGGCATCAGCCGTTCGGGCGAGCCCGCGCTTCAGGCGGGTTCGCGCCTGAGAATTCCTGCTGGTCAAACAACTCCGGAGTGACCGCGTTCGGACGGAAGGGAGCAAAGCTGCGCCGATGGATTGGACAGGGACCGAGCGCCTGGATGGCGGCATAGTGTTGTGGCGTGGCGTAGCCCTTGTGATCGGCGAAGCCGTAACCGGGGTAAAGCAGGTCGAACTCGCGCATCAGCCGGTCGCGCGTCACCTTGGCCAGCACACTGGCCGCGGCAATCGAGTAACTGCGGGCATCGCCCTGCGCCAGCGCGGTCTGCGGGTAGTTCAACCAGCGGATCTTCAAGCCGTCGATCAGCACGTGTTCCGGTCGCGGCTCGAGCTGCTCGAGCGCGAGGTGCATCGCCCGCCAGGCCGCCTGACGGATGTTGATGCGATCGATCATTTCCACGTCAACCACCGCGATGGCGTGGCGAATGTCCGGATGCGACGTGATGGTCGCGTAGAATTTCTCCCGCTGTTCCTCGGTCAACTGCTTGGAATCGTTAAGACCGCGAAGCTTTGAAAAAAGGCCGGTCTCCGCCCACGCCGAGGGGAAAACAACCGCCGCCGCCACGACCGGCCCCGCCAGAGGGCCGCAACCGGCCTCGTCCACTCCGGCGACCGTGGACAATCCTTTTCGCCAGAGCTCGATTTCGTGAGACAACCGATGCCAGAACTTCGCGCCCATCTGAGTCAGGCGTACGATGACGCGCAGCCCGGGCCGAGGCAATCTCTTTTCGAGTTTCCGTGCCCTGTGCAATGAAACTTCCTGCGCGCAGACCGCGCGAACTGGCTCTTAACGCAAAGTTATTCACCGACTCCTGCGGGGAGCTTTCCCGAGCTCTCCTCGTCGTCGGATGAATAACTTTGGAAACCGTATCAGACGCCAGGAACGCCAGGACGCAAGAGCCTCCATCCCGGAAAAGTCAAAGGCCTGACGTCAATTGCGCGAAAGCGCCGGACCGCGTCTCTGTGAGCCGCAGCAACAGCCGACAACTCCCCACCTGTCGGAATCCGCATATCACCCCATGCTCGCATGTCCTTCGTGGACTGCTGCGGGTCGCAAACGTCGCAGACCCGCGGCCCGGAACCCGAGGAACCGGCTAAAACGCCGCTGGCGCGATCGGCTGTCGGGATTACACTGGCGCCATGAAAGTGGAAGAACTGCACATCGGCATGAGCGTTCGCCACCCGCAGTACGGAATGGGCGTGGTGAAGGCGCTTTCAGAAACCACGGCCGACATCGAATTTGCCGACGGACGCCGCACCATCGCGCCGGACGCGGCCGGAGTTGAACCCGCCGAACCCCGCGCGCAGATTGAGGCGTTGGACCGGCCGCTGAAACAGTTCATCGATGAAACCGTGCGCGCCGTCATCCAGGAGCTTGGTCTGGAAAAGCCCGAATCCGTCGTTGAGAAGCTCGGCAAACGGTGGCAGAAGGGCCGGCTCGTGTTGCACCCCGCCGATCCGACCCTTCAAACGAAGGAAGTCCCGCTCGAAGTCTTCTTTCACAAGATCGTCGGCATGCGTAACCAGCTCCGCGTGCTCGAACAGAAGATCAATGCGCATGAAAACCTCAGCGACGCCGAAAAGGTGGAGCTGCAACAGTACATCACGCGTTGCTACGGCTCGATGACCACGTTCAACGTCCTGTTCAAGGAGAAGGAAGACCAGTTCTGATCCGACAACAATCTCGCGAATCCGAGACGAAGCTGCTATGGAAGGCAGCGCTCTCATGAAACGCTGCCTCCGCTCTGTCTGTTGTTTGCTCGGCGCGGGATTTGTCAGCCTCATCCTTTCCACACCGCGCGCCCGCGCCGCCGGGGTTACGGTGATCACACACGGGCTGAATGGAAACGTGGACGGCTGGATCACCGGGATGGCAAACGCGATTCCCAACTACGACGCATTCCCCGGCACGGACTTCGCCGGTTACACAATCTCGTTCGTGCCCGACGGCGGGGGCGGCTATCTCGTCACGGCTGAACGCACGTCCGGCGTGCCGCCGGCCGCTTCCGCATCCGGAGAGATCATTGTAAAGCTGGATTGGCGACAACTGGCGGATGGAAACTCCTACGACACGTTTCAGGTGGCGGAAGCCATTGCCCCGGCGTTGTTGAGCACGAACTTCATCCCGGAACTAGGCGGACGGGCGCTGGCGGAGTTTCCACTGCACCTCATCGGCCACAGCCGCGGCGGTTCGTTGATCTGTCAACTCAGCCGGCTGCTCGGCGAGCAAGGCGTGTGGGTCGATCACCTGACGACGCTCGATCCACATCCGCTGAACGATCCGGAGTTCCCGCTGGACGCGTTGTTGTTCACGGACGTCGATGCGCCGGCGCTCACCTATGAGAACGTTCTGTTTCATGACAATTACTGGCAGAACGATTTCCTGATCCGGGGCAAGGCGGTTCCCGGCGCGTTTGTGCGCGAACTCACAAACCTGGGCGGCGGTTACAGTCTGGCGCATTCGGACGTTCACCTGTGGTATCACGGCACCATCGACTGGCAAACGCCGGCGAGTGACACCGAGGCCTCGATCGGCGGTTCCGAGCGCAACGCATGGTGGACGGCTTACGAGGCCGGCGGCACCAACGCCGGTTTCCTCTACAGCCGGCTCGGTGCCGGCAATCGTCTCAGCCCGGATCAACCCGCGGGCGTGAATGAAATCGTCGATGGCTTCAATCAACGCTGGGATCTCGGCGCCGGAACCGCGGACAATCGCGTCGCTCTGGAGTCGAACAACGGCGATTGGGCGAGCCTGATTCGCGTTCTTGCAGGCACCAATGCCGCCACACACGGCCGGACCGCGCCGGTAATGATCTGCTATCAATGGGCGCGGCCGGTGACCGAGCACTGCACCGCCCGCGTCCGGCTGGATCCGGATCTCAATCCGCTCAACGGAAACGAACTGTGGATCGAGGAAACGGAGCTGCCGGGAACCGGCGATTCATCGGTGGGGTACACGACCCTGTTCCTGGAATTGAATGCCACCAACGCGCCTGCGGGCGAGTACTCGATTGGCGTCTCGCTCACCGCGAACGGCCGCACGCGTTACCTGTATGCGGCCGAACGGCTGACCGTCGTCCCGCCCGCGATGCCGCCGGTTCTGGATGTCGTCCGCTGTGCGCCGTCTGAGCTGCACATTGGCGTGAGCGGAGCCCCGGGCCAGACACTGGTGCTTGAACACTCGGCGGACTTCATGACCTGGACGCCGCTGGCCACCAACACGCTTCAGGACGTTCGCTGGGTTTACACGAACAGCGCTCCGCTCGGTGTCGGTGCCGGGTTCTACCGCGCGCAGAATATTCACTGATGCGCGAAAGGACGCGGTGCCCGGAGCATCGGATCCACGGGAAGTATCTGCAGGTCCGCCGTTTGACTCTGAATTGGTCAGAGAGCCAGGCTCGCAGGCTGGAGCCACGCAGGAAGACCAATAACGACAGCCTGATCGTGAGATTGTGAGCTTTTCGAGAATGGTGCGCGCTGCAGGGTTCGAACCTGCGACCCCTTCCGTGTGAAGGAAGTGCTCTACCGCTGAGCTAAGCGCGCCCCGGGGAGCAGAAGCCTTCTGAAAACGCTTGATTTTTACGGCTTCTTCTCGATTTCGAGCAGTGCAATTTGGCCGCAGCGCCCTATGCTGGCAAGCCGAAAAACAACCGCGGTCAGGACAAAGGTCAGAACGGGAAGTGCTCTGGGTTTGGCGCATTGGAATCGGGGGAGTTGCAGGGTGATTTGGGCCGCTCCGGCCCGATGCGCGCGATTCATCACGTGATACCAGCCCCGGCAACATCGATTCGCAACGGTCTTGCCATACGGCCCGCTGGGCAACAACGCGACCTCCCATTTGTCAACTATTTAGATGCGACCCCATTGCCTTTTCTCCGCGACCCCATTGCCTTTTCTCCGCGACCCCATTGCCTTTTCTCCGGTTTCTCGGCTCTCCGGCAGGCGCGGGCTCGCCTTGCCCTAGCTTTAGCGAAGGCAGGTGGCCGCCCTCCCATCGGGCCTGAGGCGAGCCAGATGCCTTTCTCACCGCGTGTGCAGGGCACCGCCGGGTTCAGACAACCCCTTGCACGGCTTCAAGGAAGTAGTCGCCAAAACTTTCAGCAACCCTCTCACTTTGCTTTCCATCGACCGACAGTTGGACAACCGGCGCTTCGCCGCTCTTGCCAGCCTGTCGTGTATCGAGAGCGTAGAACGTTCCGTCTCCACCTTCGCCAATCAGCACATAGGCCGGATGCAGACCGATTTCACGCCGTTCCTTCAACGTCAGCCAAATGCCGTTTGGGACAGTCGAACTCTCGAACTCGTCATCTATGAGGCCATAGACTTCCAGGCCGTTGATATCGCCGCAGCCCATTTCGAGAAGAAAGCGTCGATAGCTGGGCGGGAATGTGAGACCAAGCACAGCTTCAGCCCTGGCGACCAGTGTTTCTGGTTTCGCACCCTCGAAGTCACCGCCACCAGCCTCTTCGATGAGTTGGCGGGCCTGGTGATATTTCTCGATGCTCATGGTGAAAAGTCGTTCGGTCGGTTAATCCGGTAATTACGTCGTAAATGGTGCGGTTCTTGGTTTTGAAAACTCACCCATAACATCATCCCGCTCCATTCAGGCCAGTTCATCCTCATCAACCCTTCTGGCAGTTTGCGAACCGGGTGCGAAGTCGTTCTACCACTCCTGCCTGTCAGCGCAACAACTTTCCGGTCGCAGTTTTCCAATCCGGACGGATGCAAAACCAATTGGAGCATCAGGCGCGGGTGGCCGACCTTCTATCGAGCCGGCCTGAGGCGAGCCAGATTCCTTATCACCGCTATTGGCATCCACGGTGTTGCTCAGGCTCCCGGAAGTGCCGTAGAAGGCTGTTCAACGTCCAGACGGAAAAAGCCATTGGCAAGTCAAAAACCCCAAGCCACCATACCGGCCGGACATGGCGTTCAAAGATCTGGCTGAACAGAAACAGGGGATCCAATTGCTCCAGCGCTCGCTCGAACGCGGGCGCCTGGGCCATGCCTACCTGTTCACCGGTTCCAGCCTCGACGAACTCGAACTCGTCGCCCGTAACCTCGCCAAAACCCTGAATTGCCTTCAGCCCGTGAAAGGCCAGGGCGGCGCCGCCATCGACTGCTGCGACGCGTGCCTCAATTGCCGGAAGATCGAGCACGGCACCCACGCCGACGTACACTGGATTCGGCCCGAATCCAAGCTGCGCGTCGTGCGCATCGAGCAATTGCGCGAGCTGATTCAGGAGATCAACCTCAAGCCGACCGAGGCGCAATACAAGATCGCGGTGGTGGTGGCCGCCGACCGCATGAACACCCAGGCCGCCAATGCCTTCCTCAAGACGCTCGAAGAACCCCCGCCGCGGTCGGTGCTGCTGCTCCTGGCCACCGAGCCCCAACGACTGCTCGAGACGATCGTGTCGCGTTGCCTGCGGTTGAACTTCGCCCTGGGCGCCCGGCGGCTCAGCGCGGCGGAAATGGAGTGGCTGGCGCAATTCAGCCGGATCGCAGCTCTTCCCCAGAAGAGCCTGCTGGCGCGGTACCGATTGCTCGACATCCTCGTGCAGAAGCTGACGGCTCTGAAGGAATCAATCGAGGGCACGCTCAGCGCCAAATCGCCGCTCGAGCAATACGAGGACGTGGACAAGGATCTCCGCGAAAAGTGGGAAAAGGAACTGGCGGCGGGCATCGAAGCGGAATACCGCCGACAACGCGCGCATCTGCTGATGATCCTCCAGGATTGGCTGCGCGATGTGTGGCTGCGCACGATGAAGGTCGGCAACGACCTGTTGAACTTCCCCGACATCGACGGCGGGAGCGAACTCGCAAAGCGCATCACACCGGAGCAGGCACTGCGGAACCTGCAGATTATCGAATCGACCCAGCGGCAGCTCCACACCAATGTCCAGGAAGCGCTGGCCCTGGAGGTCTGCCTGCTCAGGCTCCATCTCTGAGCCGCCATGAACCCTGGCAAAGTGCCCGGTCGCAACCGGCCCCGCCCCGGCAGGCCGGCCCAGGCTCAAGGAGCCGCTTCCCAAAAGCTGTCCGCCGCGGACGGCATTGCGCTTGCGCTCGGATGTTTTCTCGGGTTGTGCCTGATCAAGTTCGGCAATCCGGTGGTGCTGAACTCGAAGATCGATGCGCCGCGTTCGCTCGGAGAGTTCTGGCTGTTCGCCTGGCCGCCGAGCTGGGCCGTGTGGATCATGCTGATGATCGGTGCGCTGGGCGCCTTGTTCCTTGGGCTCAGGCGTTTGCCGCCCTGGCCCGGATCGAAGTGGCTGTGGATCCTGCCCCTCGCATGGTTCGGCTGGCAGATGGTGACGACGGTCACGACGGTGGATCACCGCCTCAGCCTGCTGGTGCTCGGGCAGTTCGCCGGGTGCGCCATCGCTTATTTTCTTGGGGCAAGGTTGGTTGCTGAAGACCGACAATTGATGTTTCTTCTCGCCGGGCTGACGGCGGCGCTCGGTTTCAGTCTGGTCCGAGCCGTGGACCAGAGGCTGGTGGAGTTCCCGCAGGAACGCCAATTCCTGATCGAAAGTCATGAGATGAACTGGACGAACGTGCCGCCGAGATTGCTGGCCGAAATGCAGGACCACGGGGTCGTAATCCACACCAACGGAATGCTCATTCCAAATCCAGCCATTCTCTCGAAGTACGAACGCGCGCGCGTTCACGGAACGTTGATCTATCCCAATGCGCTGGCGGGAGCGATCCTGCTGCTGTTCCCGGCGGGGCTGGCGCTCGTTCTGGAGACAACGCGGCGATTCAGAATCGCAACCCGACTCGCGGCCGCGGGACTCATGCTGTTCCTGGGCGTCGCCAGCCTGGTCTGGACGGGATCCAAGTCCGGCTGGCTGATCGCGGTTGCTGTGGGGGGATTGTGGATCTTCCGGTTGAAATGGTCGCGGCGATGGAAGTGGGCGGTGGCGGCGCTGGTGATCCTTGCGGGCGCGGTTCTGTTCCTCGTGCGGTTTCAGTCCTACCTGGCCGCGGGGGCACAGAGCCTTGGAGCGCGATTCGATTACTGGCAAGCGGCGGTGCAGATCGCCGCGGCGCATCCGGTGACGGGGACCGGGCCCGGGACATTTCAACGGCCCTATGAGGAGATCAAGGCCCCGGAGTCCGAAATGACGCGGTTGGTGCACAACGATTACCTCGAACAATTCTCAGACTCAGGGCTTGTGGGCGGGGTGAGTTACGTGGTTTGGATCGCCCTGTTGCTGCTGACGCTGGCAAAGCGGGTGTGGGGCACGCAGCGGGCATTGAGATTCGCGGTTTTCACGGGTCTGGTCGCCTGGTTCCTGCAAGGCTTGAGCGAGTTCAGCCTGTATGTCCCGGCGCTGGCGTGGTCCGCGTTCATGCTCGCGGGGGCGCTTCTGGGCGTTTCCGGGGCGCGCGACCGTGAACATCCGACATTCAACGCCCAACATTCAACGCCCAACGCGTAGCGCAGGCGTCCTCGCCGCCAGCTGCGCGACCGGGGGAATGCCATCGACAAGGCGACGGTTGCCCGATAGTGTTGCGGCCCGATGAAAGTGCTCTTCCTGAACGGTCCGAACCTGAACCTGCTTGGGCAGCGGGAACCCGACAAGTACGGCCGGGCGACCCTGGGCGAGATCGAAGCCAGGGTTCGGGAACGGGCGAAGGGATTGGGGGTGGAGGTCGAATTTCGCCAATCGAACATGGAAGGCGAACTGGTGACCTGGATTCAGCAGGCCAAGGGGCGGTTTGATGTCGTGGTGCTGAACGCCGCGGCTTACACGCACACGAGCGTGGCACTCAGGGACGCGATCCTTGCGGCCGGAGTGCCGACGATTGAAATCCATCTCTCGAACGTTCACGCTCGTGAGGAATTCCGTCATAGATCGCTGATTGCGCCGGTGTGCGTGGGTCAGATAACCGGGTTTGGGCCGGCATCCTACGTTTTGGGCCTGGAAGCCGCCGTTAGCGTTAACGAGAGCAGGAATAAGGGCTGAATCAGGTGTTTTTTGGCTGTTTTTGCCCTGTTTTCAGCGGGTTGCCGGATCCGGGAATTGCTGCTTGACGCGTTTTTTTCGCATCAGTAGGCTTCCCGGCAACTGAGAACTGGAGCAAAGCAGAGTCGAAGTTCGGCTCCTGCTTTTTTGCTTATCAACCCGGGCGCCGGGTTATTCGACTGGAACAGCCTGTGGATCTTAAAGACATCAAAGCAATCATCGACCTGATGAAGAAGAACTCCGTATCGGAGTTCGAACTGGAAAAGCAGGATTTCAAAATCAAACTCAAGCGGGCTGCCAATGGGGGGGCCCCGGCCTCTGAGGAAGCTTCGGCTGTTGCCTATGCGCCACCGCCGGTGATGCTGCCCGCGCCGGTCGTTCCGGCCCCCGCCGCCCTGGTCCAGCCCGTCACGCCGGTCACCGCCGAACTCGAGATCAAGTCTCCCATGATCGGCACCTTCTATAGAGCGCCTTCGCCCGAGTCCGCCCCCTATGTCGAGGTAGGCACCGAGGTGAACCCCGAAACCGTCGTTTGCATCATCGAAGCGATGAAGGTGATGAACGAGATCAAGGCCGAAATGAAGGGCGTGATTACCCAGGTGCTGGTCGAAAATGCCAAGCCGGTCGAGTTCGGGCAGCCGCTGTTCAAAGTGCGGCCGACCTGACGATCCGCTTGCCGGTCTGCGAGATCCGTTCCTGAGACCACATGTTCGAGAAAATTCTTGTCGCCAACCGCGGGGAAATCGCAGTTCGAATCATTCGAGCCTGCCGGGAACTGAATATCCGCACGGTAGCCGTTTATTCCGAGGCAGATGCGAATTCCATGCACGTGCAATTGGCCGACGAAGCCATTTGCATCGGCAAAGCCCCCGCCAACGAAAGCTATCTCCGCATCGATCGAATCATCAGCGCGGCGGAGATCGCAGACGTCGATGCGATTCATCCGGGATACGGTTTCCTGTCGGAAAACGCCCATTTTGCGGATGTGTGCGAGAGCTGCAACATCCGGTTTATCGGCCCGAGTTCGCGGGCAATGAATGCTCTGGAGGACAAGGCGGTCAGCCGGGCGCTCGCCAAGAAGGCGGGTGTGCCCACGCCGCCAGGGTCGGACGGCATCGTCGAGAACGAACAGGACGCGCTGGCCGTGGCCAAGAGGATTGGCTATCCGGTGATGATCAAGGCTGTGGCCGGGGGCGGCGGACGCGGCATGCGGGTTGCCCACAACGACATCTCTCTGGTCAAGGGCTATCACACCGCGCGCACCGAGGCCGAGAAAGCCTTTGGCAATTCGGGCGTTTACATCGAGAAATACATCGAGAACCCGCATCACATTGAGTTCCAGATCCTCGGCGATTCCCGCGGCAACATCATTCACCTGGGGGAACGCGATTGCTCGATCCAGCGACGCAACCAGAAGGTCGTTGAGGAAACGCCTTCGCCGCTGATCGATAACAAGTTCAAAAAGCTGCGGGAGAAGATGGGCAAAGCGGCGGTGAGAATTGCCGAGGTGGCCAACTACACCAACGCCGGCACCGTCGAGTTCATCGTCGATAACCACGGCAACTTTTATTTTCTCGAGGTCAACAAACGCATCCAGGTCGAGCACCCGATCACCGAAGAGGTGACCGGGATCGACCTCGTTCGATATCAGATCATGCTGGCCATGGGCGAGCCGCTCCGGCACAAGCAGGGCGATATCGAGTTCAAAGGCCATGCCATCGAGTGCCGCATCAATGCCGAGGATCCCTTCGACGATTTCCGGCCGAGCCCGGGCCGGATCGAAATGTATTATCAACCGGGCGGGCGGGGCGTTCGCGTCGATTCCCACGCGTATGCGGGTTACACCATCCCGCCGGCGTATGATTCGCTCATCGGGAAGCTGGTGACCTACGGGCGGGACCGGCGGGAAGCGATGGACAAGATGAGCCGGGCGCTGAGCGAATACATGATCACCGGGGTGAAGACGACAATCTCCTTCCAGCAGGCGATTCTGCAGGATCCGAACTTCCGGCGAGGGGTGTATTCGACGAGTTTTGTGGAGCAATTGCTGAGCGGCGCCCGGCGAGAGCTGATGTGAGAGCGCGGCTGCTGCCGCAAACGTTGTAGCGCAGGCGTCCTCGGCTGCGGGTTCTGGCGGCGTCCCCGTCGCCAGTCTTTTCGATGCCTTTGCCGTTTCGTTGGATGTTCGATGCTGGATGTGTTGCGCCTGGGTCGCGCTCCAATCAAAAAACAACCGCCGAGGCGGTGACCTCGGCGGGTGCTTGAAAAGTTCGGATTTCGGGTTTCCCCTTACCGCACGCCCGCGTATTTCACGCTGCAGCCGTAGGGCTGGGTTTCAAAGGGCGTAACCTTCTCGCCGGCCTGCAGTTTCCCGAAGACTTCCTTCACGTAATTCTTCGCGGTCTTCGGATCGTGACTGGAGCTCCTCTTGTCGTCGATCGCGCCGTTGTAGATCAGCGTGCCGTCCTTGTCGATGATGCAGATCTGCGGCGTGGTCTTCATGCCGTAGAGCTTGCCGATCTTGCCGGAGCTGTCGTCCAGCCAGGCCGTGGCATGCATCTTCTGCTTTTCGAATTCCGCTTTCGCCTGCTCGGTGGTGCGATAGTTCGGGTGTTGGGGATTCACCGAATTGACGACCAGCCAGATGCCGCCCTTCGAGGTGACCTCCTTCTGAAGCTCCTGCATGTGGCCTGTCGTGAAGTGATTTCTGCAGAACGGACAATCCAGGTTGTAGGATTCCAGGATGACGATCTTTCCCTTGTAGTCGCTCAGCTTGTGAGTCTTGCCGTTGATGTCGGTGGCTTCGAAGTCCGGCGCGGGCTTCCCGATCTCAGCGGCAGCCCAAGCCGTCGTGGCCAGGCCAACCAGTGACAGTAATGCAATCGCTTTCTTCATATGTCCTTTCGTCATGTTTGGTAAACCACGGTCTCAGACGTCATCAGTGCGGGGAATGTTTCAAAAAATATTTACTTGCTCGCCTCATCCAGGGCCGAAAGCACCATCCCCCGCGTAAGTGCTTCCGGCAAAACAATTGGCGGCCGGGTGGGGTCTTTAGGGTAGACCACCACAAGCGGCACCCCCGCCCTGCCAAATCGTTTCAGCTCAGCCGTTATGTGCTTCGGAAACCGTGTGTAGTCGGCCAAAAGCGCGACGGCATCCATGCTCTTGAGCTTTTCCCGAACGGCCTCGCTGGCCAGCACGGGTTTCACGTCCAGATTGCAGGTCAGACACCACCGCGCCGTGAAGTCCACAATCACAGGCCGGCCCTCGGCGCGCGCGGCGGCCACCGCCTCCGGCGACCAGGGTTGCCAGTCGTATCCTGCCGGGGCCAGGTATGACGACACAGCGCCGGTGACGTCTTCTCCCTCGCTGCTGATGGGCCTCCGCCAGTCAAGACCGTGCTCGAGTGCGTAGGCGTACCCGGCCGCGCACAGGAGAACCGCGCTGGCCAGAGCCGTGCCTTTGTAACGCGTGCCGCGCTGGACGAACTGACCGAAGATCCACGCGGCAACAGCGAGGATGACGAGGAACATGACGAGCGACCAGGCGCGCTCGCCGTAGTGAGTGGTGAGCTGGCTGCACAGCCAGATGGCGGCGCCCAGCATCGGAAAGCCCATGGCGACCTTGAACTTCTCCATCCATGGACCCGGTTTCGGCAAGAGCCGCAGCCATGCGGGCTGGCAACTGAGGACCACATACGGAAACGCCAGGCCAAGCCCGATGGTCAGCATGAACAGCACAATGATCAGCGGCGGCTGAGCAAAGGCGAACCCGACCGCAGCACCCAGCAGCGGTGCCGTGCACGAAGTGGCCAGAGCCGTTGCCAGCAAGCCATTGAAGAACGCGCCGGCGGCGCCGCGTTTGGCGGAGAGCGAGGACGCAGCGCTCATGGCGCGGCCGCCCAGATTGATCTCGAACACGCCGAACAGGTTCAGGGCGATCAGCGTCACCAGCGCCGTCATGATCAGAAGGAAATAAGGACTGTCGAACTGCATGCCCCAGCCGGCGTGATGCCCGGCCGCCTGCACGGCAATGACCAGAACGGCCAGCGCGAGAAACGACACAAGGACGCCCAGCCCGTAAATGAAGCCCAGCTTGCGGACCTGCGCCGGGTGATGTTTCGCATCGTTCACGAACCCCACTATTTTCAACGCAATCACCGGCAGAACGCAGGGCATGACGTTGAGGATCAGACCGCCCACGAACGCGTAGATCAGCATCAGCCACAGCGGCTTTCTCTCCACCGCAATCTCTGCCGCGAGCGGAGCAGCCGCCGTATTCGCCGTGCTTGCGGACACGGCCACAACGCCTTTTTCATCGGCCAGTGCCAGCGTCACTTCCTGGGCAATCCGGCGGTCGCCCGCTTGCTGCACGAGCACGCCGGAAATCAGAGACGGCCAGTTGCCCTGGTAACGCTTGACCTGCTTGCGCAGACGCACCTTGCCGGGTTCAGCGCTCAGTCTTTCTGTCGCCGGCTGAACTTCGAACTGCTCGCTCCCGTAAGGAAAGAAATCGACGTTCCCCGCGTCCAGCGCTGTCCATTCGATGACGAGCGGCCGGAGATTGTCCTTTGCGGGTCCTTCCCACCAGCCTTTGGCCATTGGAGCCGGCAATTTCGCTTTCCACGCTTCAAACAGCGCCGTGTGCGCGGACGGTTTCGTCTCGGGTCCGATATTGAGCCTGGCGGTGACCTCGGCACTGCCGGGGATGCAGGATTCCATGCATTCGAGCCAGGCGACTTTGGCTTTCAGGTCCAGTGGCCCGGGCTGATTGAGGTTGGAATCCAGAGTGAGCGGCACGAGGAGCAGGACTTCATCCTCGTAAACGTAGGTCGTGTATTCCTCGGGCGGCAGTTTCGTCGGAACAGGCCACTGAATGTCGCCTGCGGTCACACCGGGTGGCAGGCTCCATTCGATCGTCGTCGGAATGCCCGAAGCACCGGCGTTTTTCCAATACACATGCCAGTGCGGCGCCATCTTCAGGTGCACGCCGGCCAGCAACGTGGTTCCCGGCGCGGCCGTCTCGGCGGACAGCAGCAGACTGGCCTGTGTCGTCGCGGCCCGGGCGCCGAAACAGCCCAGGAACGCGGCCACTAAAGAGTAAACAATGGATCGCACATCGTTATAGATGCCCTGAAACGCGAAAAAGTTAGAATATTTTGTTGTTCTGCACCCGTAAGAAGCCCCGGTTTCAACCAGCGGGCACGGGCCGCCGGCGGGGGAATTGACCCGGGCTGTGCTCCTGCCTGCGAGATCGCAGCGGGACAATTCCGCGCGCATATGCGACAAGAATTGTCCCGCCGGAATTGCCAAGTAACTGCTCGCCTGACGCTTGCACATTTCCGCCTCTGTGAGCCCGGGACAATTCCGTGCGCATATGCGACAGGAATTGTCCCGGTGTCCCCCGGGCCTGCGCCGGCTGCCATGCGCAGGGAGTCCGTTCGGATCATTGAACTATCGCGCCGCGTTACCTACGCTCGTGGCACATGGCAGTCGTCCAGCAAAAACCGACGTACCACTGGTTGTGCAAAGGGGACGATATTTTCCCGGCCATGCTGAAGGCGATCGAGGAGGCTCGAAGCACGATCCGTCTCGAAACCTACACGTTCGCCGCCGACGACCTTGGCCAGCGGTTTCGCGAAGCGCTGGTCGCAGCCTGCCGCCGCGGTGTGAAGGTGCAGGTGCTGGTTGACGGGCTCGGATCGATCAGCCTGCCGACGGCGTTCTGGGATCCGCTGCGCGAAGCCGGCGGTGTCGCCCGCGTGTTCAATCCCATTTCCCTGAATCGGGTTTCCATTCGCGATCATCGCAAGATTCTCGTCGTGGACGAGCGAGTGGCCTTCGTGGGCGGATTCAACATTGCGTCGGAATACGTCGGTGACGGCGTCACGTGCGGCTGGTGCGATGTCGGGCTGAGGATCGAAGGGCCGCTCGCGCGGGAGCTGGCGACTTCGTGCGACGTGATGCTCGGGCGGGCGGATTTTCGGCACAAGCGTTTTGCCCGGCTGCGGAAGTCTGCGGTACAGGAGGAAGTGGTCATGGAGGGGGAACAGATTCTTTTGGGCGGGCCGGGGCGCGGGACAAACCCGATCAAACGCGCGTTGAGCAGCGACTTGTCGCGAGCGCGGGACGTGAAGATCGTCGTCGCGTATTTTCTGCCGTCGTGGAGCCTGCGCCATGAACTGGCGGCCGTGGTGGAGCGGGGCGGGAGGGTGCAGTTGATCCTTGCGGGCAAGTCGGACGTGTTGCTGTCGCAATTGGCGGGGCGAAGTCTCTATCGCCGGCTGCTCAAGGCGGGAGTGGAGATCTTCGAATACCAGCCGCAGATCCTGCATGCCAAGCTGATCATCGCGGACGACGCGGTCTATGTGGGCTCGTGCAACCTGGACCCGCGCAGTCTGCAGATCAATTACGAGATCATGGTGCGGATTCAGAGCGAGCAGATGGCGCAACAGGCTCGGGAGATCTTCGATGCGAACCTGAAGCACAGTGTGCCGATCACGCGGCAGGCGTGGAGGGAATCGCGAACGATCTGGCGCCGGCTCAAACAGCGCTGGGCCTACTTCATCCTGGTGCGTGTGGATCCGTGGATTGCGCGCCGGCAATGGCACGCGCTGCCGGATTGATCAACGCGCGAGCGCAACCAGGTAACGCTGCAGGCGGGTGACGTGGTCGGCCGCCTGCATCTCGGCGTAGATCTGGTGCAGATTGCTGCAAATGCGCATGAACATGCGCCGCGCGCTCACCGGCCCGAGGAAGTCGTCGCTGAGACTGTAATTGCCCCGCTGGAGGTAATGGATGCAATCCGCCTTTGTCAGCAACTGGCCGCGGTTGTAAGGATCGATGTAAATCTCGCTCGAACTGGATTGATACCGGCAGATGAAGTGGCCGGGCAAACCGATCCCCACGACCGGCAATTGCAGCCGCCGCGCGATGAGGATGTACAGGAGACAGAGATTGATCGGGTTGCCGGTGCGGCGGTCGAGCACTCGATTCAAGTAACTGTTCTCCGGATCGTAATAGTTCTTTTCGTTGCCGCAGAACCCCAGTTCCCTGAAGAGGTACTGGTTGATCCGGACCAGCATCGGCTCGCCTTCGGCGCCGGAGGAGGCAATGCGTTCGCGCAGCTCGGCCGCATAGCTGTCCAGCAGCGCCTGGTAGGCCTCGATATTGATGTCCGGGTACGCCGTCCTCGCCAGCAGCCAGGCGCCCTTCTCCAGATCAAACTCTTCCCCGTGCTTGAGGCAGAACGCCAGGAACTCGTCATCGGCCGACTGAAGATCGAAGTGCCGCAGGATCTCGGTCACGTGCCGGCGCAGGACGGGATCGTTGCTGACCGCGTGCGGACGCAGCCATTCGCACGTAGCCGGTCCGCTCGCAAGAATCCGCGCCCGCACCGCCTGATAAACGTTGGAGTCGTCGTCCCCAAGGAGCTTGAGCAGCGCGGCCTGTTCGCCCGGAGGAATGCCGGGTTGAGTGGTGGGCGCGGCAGGCTGTTTCATGCTGATGCCTGGACGCAATGAAGCAAAGAATGCAAACAACTTCAATGCCCAACTGGAGATGGAACCCGTTCAACGGGGGTTGGATTCCCCTGCCTTCTTCCCCTCGCCATTGCTGCGGGCCGTCAGCGGCCCGAAGGTGGATTCCACCAGTTCACGATGCTCCCGCTGGGCGCGCCTCCGCACAACCAACAGATCCGGAAGCGCTACCGCGATCGCCAGCATGGTCAGGAGAAAGCAGACAAACCAGTAGGCCAGGGTGACCAGCGGTCCGAACGCGTCACGGAACAGGGTCTGTCCCGCTACCAGCATCAATACCGCGAGTCCCAAAAACCCGGCCCCGAGAAGGCGCCGTCGTTTGTCCGCAGCCGTCTGCATGCCGGCACGATACCACCGGGTCGCCGGAACACGGAAACCTTTTCACGCGCCAGGCGGAACCAGGCGCAGCCCGGCCGGAGTCATTCCAACTCGACCCTGCGGCGAAGCACCTTCTTCTGCGAGTGAAGCCGCTTGTCGGCGAGGGCGCGTTGCCGCGCGGCGGCCGAGGGTTTGCGGTTCCTGCGACGAATCTTTTCGAGCCGGGCTTTTTCCGCGGCGGCGCGGGCCCGGCGGCTCTGTTCGATTCGATCCAGCAGCAGTTTGCGCGCGAGCAGCCGATTCTGCCCCTGATGCCGGGTGATCTGGACCTTCACCTGGATGCCGGTGGGACGGTGCAGCAGGACGACGCAGGTCGAGGTCTTGTTGACGTTCTGGCCGCCGCGGCCTGCGGAACGGACGAAGGTTTCCTGCAAATCCGCTTCCCGCACGCCAAGCGCCGCCATGCGCCTGGCCAGCGGATCGTCGGACAAACCGCCTGAATCGTTCATGGCCTCCACCCTAGCGGCGGACGCGCCGGCTCGCAACGCACCGCAAACGAAGCAACGGCAGGGTGTAGCCGCAATGGACGCCGGCCTCTCCTCACCGCAGCGCCGCTTCAGCGGGCTGCGCTGTGGGGGCATCGTCGGATGTCGGTGTGAGCGGTTCGACACCGGGAACAATCACCGACGACATCCGCGCCGCGGAGCCGGTGAAGTCCCGGATCATCCGAGCGAGGGCGGTATCGAGTTTCCGCGCGTTCGAAACAGCATTGGCGGCAATGGGACGGACCGAGGCGAGACCGCCCGCCGTGAGGTCCGTTCTAAGCGCCTTTCGGATATCCTCGAAGTACGCCAGCAACGGAAGCATGGCTTCACGGGTTTCCACGTAGCGCTCCATGACGAACTCGAGCTCGCTGCGGACGGCTTCTTCGCGTTCGGCGCTGCGGGAACGGACGACTTCGTAATTGATATTGGTGAGCTGCTGGTTCCAGAAATCAAGATAGGCGGTTGTGTGCCTGCGCATCCGTTGAACGGAGTTCTCGGTGCGCTCGACCGAATCATAAAGATTTTCGAGGGCGTATTCGTATTGCTCCAACGGCTGTTTCAGGTCGCGCGGCGACGAATCGACCAGGTTGGTCAGGGCGTGGATGGTGTGGTTCAGCGCGCGGCTTTGCAGGTGGAGATCGGTGCTGGCCCGGCGGACGCTCGCCGCCGCCTTGTCGTTCTTCGGACTGGACGCGCAACCGGCCGAGATCAGCACGCAGGCACACCCGGTTGTGATCAGAAGGGCACTGTTGAGCATTCGCATACGCAATCCTCAGTCACGGTGTTGGGCAATCAGCAGTGCGATTAAAGCGGCAATCGGCCCCCCGTGAATATGGGGTCGTTGCCCAGCGGCGGGTGGGCCCCGACTCAGGTGTGGATAATGGCTGCCGGAAAGAAAGAAGGCGCGATGCAATGCATCGCGCCCTCTACCCCAACCGGCGCTCACCCGAGCGCACATTCTGTTCAGGCGACCGTAATCGTCTTGTCCAAATACACGTCCTGGATCGCGTGGAGCAACTCGACTCCTTCCGCCAGCGGACGCTGAAACGCTTTGCGCCCGGAGATCAGACCCATTCCGCCGGCGCGCTTGTTGATCACCGCTGTCGCGACGGCCTGTTCGAGGTCGCCCTTGCCCTGGGATGCGCCGCCGGAATTGATCAGGCCCGCGCGGCCCATGTAACAGTTGGCCACCTGGTAGCGGCAGAGATCGATCGGATGATCGCTGCACAGGTCCGTGTAAATCCTCTTGTCGAATTTCCCGTAGCTCGAACCGCCCATCTGCAGCGCTTCGTACCCGCCGTTGTTCTCCGGCAGCTTCTGCTTGATGATGTCGGCCTCGATCGTGACGCCGAGGTGGTTCGCCTGGCCGGTCAGGTCCGCCGCCACGTGGTAGTCCGTCGCCTTGCCGTCCGGCCCTTTGACCTTGAACGCGCTGTTGCGCAGATAACACCAGAGCACCGTGGCCATGCCCAGCTCGTGCGCCCGCCGGAAGGCCTGGGCCACTTCGACAATCTGACGGCTGCTCTCCGCCGAACCGAAATAGATCGTCGCTCCCACCGCCGCGCAACCCATGTCCGCCGCCTGCTCGACCGTGCCGTAGAAGATCTGGTCGAACCGGTTGGGGTAGGTCAGCAGCTCGTTGTGATTGATCTTCGCGATGAACGGAATGCGATGCGCGTATTTGCGCGCGCACATGCCGAGGACGCCAAAGGTGGACGCAACGGCATTGCAGCCGCCTTCAATCGCGAGGCGAATGATGTTCTCCGGATCGAAGTAATCCGGGTTCTTGGCGAAACTGGCGCCGCCCGAGTGCTCGATCCCCTGGTCCACGGGAAGGATGCTCAGGTAGCCGGTCCCCGCGAGGCGGCCCGACTGGAACAGCCGCTGCAGATTGGCCAGCACGCGGTTGTTCCGGTCCGACGCCGCGAACACGCGATCCACAAAATCCGGCCCGGGCAGGTGAAGCCGGGTCTTCGGAATCTTCGGGTTGCTGAACCCCAGCAGGTAATCAGCCTTCTCGCCTAACAATTCAGCAATCTTTGTCATAGTTTGAAATCGGTTGGCATTGCCGCGGGCTGTGTGCGCGGACGCGGCGAACGCTGCAGCAACCTATCAGGCGGCGGCACCCGCGCCATGCGGATTCTGGCATTTCCCGGACATAAATTGCCCGGCTCTGTGTCAGGAACCGCCAAAACGCGGGGCCGGGCAAGGAGGTCGCGGACCCAAAGACCGTTCGCCGGCAACCCATTCAGGGCGCGCTCGCGCGCAAGTACGGCTGGAGTTTTGCAGCCAGGTCTCCGGGCAGGCGGCAGGGCTTCTCCTGACAGGTCGCGCAAACATGAACGGTCTCGGCTTCAACCAGCGGCAAGCGGTTCTCAGCGTTTGTTATCCGATAGGCAAATGTCAGCCGAACGCCCTGCATGCCGGCGATCCAGAGTTCAATGGCCAGCAGGTCGTCGTATCGCGCCGGCGCCCGATAGCGCAGGCGACATTCGATCACGGGGAAGATGAGGTCCTGTTGCTGCAGTTCGGCGAGCGGCGCGCCAATATGGCGGAAAAACTCGCCGCGGGCGGCCTCGAGCAGGTCGAGGTAGCGGGAGTAATACACGTGGTTGCCCACCGTGCATTCGGCATAGGTAACCCGGTGCCGGTGAAGGAAAACATCAGGCATGGCGCAGGTTAGTGGGGTGGACAGGTGATGAGCAAATCGGAAACCGCAAGGCCCGGGGCCATTGAAGTTTCGGGCGTCGTGGTGGACCCGGACCATTGATCCGCAGGAATGCCGATCGAGCAAGGTGGAATTCCCTTGTTGCGCGCAAGCGTTTTAGGGGTATCTTCCGGACCATGGATTGGCAGCAGTGGGTTTCGTTGAGCCTTGTCGGTATCGCGGCCGTTCTTCTCCTGCGAGGGCGGTTTCGTCGTCCGCGCTTCCGCTTTCAACGGGACACCCACTGCGGTTGCTCCACGAGCCGGGACGTTCCGCAGTATTCGATCGTTTACCGTGCTCGAAAGGGCGGACCGAAGCAGGTTCTCGTGAAGATGAAATGAGAGTCAGCTTGCGTGTGAAAATCGCCTGAGATACTGTCTCCGCTGAATGGCCATGTGCAAAGTCAGTTCGTCCGTGCATTTCGTAACTCGCTCCGCCAGCGGGCATGGTTCAGGCAAGGCACACTGGGTTCCCAACACTGATATGTACGAGACCGAGAGCGGTCTCGTCATCAAGGTCGAACTGGCCGGCATGCGCAGCGACAACCTCGAGATCACTGTGGAGGGCAGCCGTTTGCGCATCAGCGGCAACCGTCCGGATGGCTGTCGCGCACCCAAGTGCAGCTTCCTGATGATGGAAATCAACTATGGCCCGTTCGAGAGCGTGCTCGAATTACCGCCCGGTTCGGGTTACGACCTCAGCCAGGCCAAAGCCTCCTACCTGAACGGGTTTCTGCGCATTGACGTGCCGCTCGCGCATTCGCCAGCCAAGAGCACCAAGGTGCCCATTGCCGAAGGGAAATAGTTTTCTTCTGAATCTTTTCCGGGGCGGCGGCATCTAATTTTGCAGAACGACGCAACGATGACTTCGCCCGATACGGAATTCATCAGTATTCTGGGTGCCGCCGGCAGTCCGGAAGCTCCCACGCGCGTCTCTGCGCGCTCGCTTCCCGAGACCCTGCCGATCCTCGGCCTGTCGGACATTGTCATCTTCCCCGGCATGGTCGCCCCGCTCCTGGTCGAGACGCCGCAGAGCACGAAGCTGATCGACGATGTGGTGGCCGGCGACCGCCTGCTCGGGGTGGCGCTGCAGCGCAATCCCGAGGCCGAGAATCCCACGCCCGAAGAAATGCACGAGGTCGGCTGCGCCGCCCGCCTGCTCAAGATGCTCAAGTTCCCCGACAACACCGTCCGCGTGCTCGTCGAGGGACTGTGGCGTATCCGCATCAAGGAATACTCGCCGCCCGCGCCCTACCTCACCGCGCGGTTCGAGCTGCTGAAGGACATCACCGAGGACTCGGTGGAACTGACGGCGATGATGCGCAACGCGCAGGGGCAGTTCCAGGAGATCATCAAGCTGTCGCCCGCGCTGTCGGAACAGGTGAAGATCGCCGCGTTAAACACCGAGGACCCCGGGCACTTCACGGACCTGATCGCCGTGAACCTGAACCTGTCCCTCGAAGAGCGGCAGAAGCTCCTGGAAACCACGTCGGTGAAGGAGCGGCTCTCGTTCCTTCTGCCCATGCTCAACCGCGAGCACGAGGTGCTGACGCTCAGCTCCAAGATCCAGTCGGAGGTCGCCACCTCCATTTCCAAGACGCAGCGGGATTTCTTCCTCCGCGAGCAACTCCGTGCCATCCAGCGCGAGCTGGGCGAGACGGACTCGAACACGACCGAGCTCAGCCAGTTGCAGGATCGGATCGCGCGCACGCCCATGCCGGCCGAGGCGCGCAAGGTCGCGACTCAGGAACTCGAGCGCCTGCAGCAGATCCCGCCCGCCGCAGCGGAATACGCTGTGACGCGGCATTACCTGGAGTGGATCGTCAGTCTCCCATGGGAGAAGGAAACCGAGGACAAGCTGGATCTGAAGGCGGCCGAGCGCATTCTCAATGAGCAGCACTTCGGCCTGACCAGGGTAAAGGATCGCCTCCTGGAATTCCTCGCGGTGATCAAGCGCCGGAAGGAACTCAAGGGACCCATCCTCTGTCTGGTCGGCCCGCCCGGCGTCGGCAAGACATCGCTTGGCAAGAGCGTGGCCGACGCGCTGGGCCGCAAGTTCGCGCGCATCGCCCTCGGCGGCATGCGCGACGAAGCCGAGATCCGCGGGCACCGCCGCACGTACGTCGGCGCTCTCCCGGGCCGCATCATTCAAACGCTCAAACGCGTCGAGAGCCGCAATCCGGTGATCCTGCTGGACGAGCTGGACAAGGTGGGCGCGGATTTCCGGGGCGACCCTGCGGCGGCCCTGCTCGAGGTGCTGGACCCGGCGCAGAACAACACGTTCACGGATTATTACCTCGATCTGCCGTTCGATCTCTCGCGCGTTCTGTTCATCACAACGGCGAACTGGCTGGAACCGATTCATCCGGCTCTGCGCGACCGGCTCGAAGTGATCGAGCTGCCGAGCTATACCGAATCGGAGAAGCTTCAGATTGCCAAGCAGCACCTCGTCCCGCGTCAGTTGCAGGAGCACGGGCTGCAGAAGAACGAGGTGCGGATACCGGACACGACGATCCGGCGCGTGATTCTCGATTACACGCGCGAAGCGGGCGTGCGCCAGTTGGAACGCGAGATCGCAGCGCTCACGCGCAAGGCCACCCGTCAGATCGTCAGCAACGGGCACGTGCCCAAACCCCTGGTGGTGAAACCGGAGTCGCTCCGGGATTATCTCGGTGCGCCGCGCTTCATTTCCGAAACCGCCGAGACGATCAAGGAAATCGGGATCGCCACGGGCATGGCATGGACCCCCGTGGGCGGCGAGGTGATTTTCATCGAAGCCACGCGGATGCCGGGCAAGGGCAACCTGCTGCTGACGGGTTCGTTGGGCGACGTGATGAAGGAAAGCGCCCAGACCGCCCTCAGTTATCTGCGCAGCCAGGCGTCGTCGCTCGGCATCGACATGGGCGATTACAGCCGCTTTGATATTCACATTCACGTGCCGGCGGGTGCGACACCGAAGGACGGCCCGAGCGCGGGCGTGGCTCTGCTGGTGGCGCTGGCCTCGTTGCTGACGCGACGGCGCGTGCGGTCTCAGGTGGCGATGACCGGCGAGATCAGCCTGCGCGGCCGCGTGCTCCGCGTGGGCGGCATCAAGGAAAAGGTGCTGGCCGCGGCGCGCTTCGGAATCAAGGAGGTCATCCTGCCGGAGCAGAACCGTAACGACTGGTCCGAGGTGCCGAACGAAGTGCGAAAGAAACTGCAGGTCCATTTCGTTCGCCACGTTTCGGAGCTGTTGCCGCTGACACTCCGCGCCAAATGAACCGGCTGTTGGCCTTCCTCGGTCTTCTCTGCGTGGCCCCGCTTTTTCTATCGGCGTCGCAACCCATTGTGCTCAGCCCCGCCCAGGCGGCGAAGCAGGGGCCTGAACTGGCCGCGAAAATCCTCGCAGCAGCCCGCCCCTTCGAGAACATCACCAACCTCGCAGTCATTGAAGTCAGGCGGAGCAGAAACAAGAGCGTGAGACCGGTTCAATTCCGGACCGACGCCGGAGATTTCCGCTGGACGATCACCTACGAGACGCTCGACAACACCAACGCCATGAAGCTGGACGTGACCCGAGGCGTTGCGGGAACGACCGAATACCGGCTCCGGAACGAGGGCGGGTCCGAACCGCGCATCCTTCAGGGAAACGAAACCATGGTGCCGTTTGCGGATTCTGATTTCTGGGTTGCTGATCTGGGGCTGCAGTTCCTCGAATGGCCGGAGCAACGCCTGCTGCGGAAGGAGATCCGCCGCGGACAATCCTGCGCGGTTCTCGAAAGCATCAACCCGCACCCGGCCCCCGGTGCCTACACCCGTGTTGTGTCGTGGGTGGATATCGACACGAGCGGCATCATCAACGCCGACGCTTTCGAGGGCGACCGGCTGCTGAAACGTTTCTCGGCGAGTTCCTTCAAGAAGATCGACGGTCAATGGGAGCTGAAAGAGATCGTCATGGAGAATCGCCGGACGGGCTCGGTCACGCGGATTGAATTCGACCTGAAATCCCGGCGCTGACGGGTCCGTTTCCACGCCGCTCTCTTTGTTGGAAGCTTCGTCGGAGTCTTTGTCGAAGTGGAAGGTTCTTCTCCCGATCGGCTTCTTGTGGTGGAACGGTCCGGCCGGCAAAGGTTTCGACGAAGTTTCCGACAAAGTTTTTGAGAAAGGTGCTCATGATGAATTCTGCAGATGTGTGGGGCGAACACCCCCGTGAATTTGATTGAAGTTTGCGGGACCGCTTCTTAGTGGTATCGCATGAATGTCTTTGTCACGGGCGGCGCGGGTTACATCGGGTCCATCTGCGCCGAGGAACTTCTGAACGCGGGGCATCAGGTGACGGTTTACGACGATCTCAGCGAAGGACACCGTTCCGCCGTGGATCCGCGGGCCAGATTCATCCTCGCGAAACCGGAGGAGCCCGGCGACCTGCTGCGGGCGATTCAGTCGGTTCGGCCGGATGCCATCATGCATTTCGCTGCGAACGCGCTGGTGGGCGAAAGCATGACCAATCCCCGGAAATACTTTCACAACAACGTCGTGAACGGCCTCAAATTGCTCGATGCGGCAGTCGATTGTGGCGTCAGGAAGTTCGTCTTCAGCTCGACCTGCGCCACATACGGTCCCCCGGATCGCGTGCCGATGACCGAAGACCTGCCGCAGCGCCCGATCAACCCGTATGGCGAATCCAAGTTGATGTTCGAAAAGATCCTGCTGTGGTACCAGCAGGTTTACGGGCTGGAATTCATCGCCTTTCGCTACTTCAACGCCGCCGGGGCCAGCGAGCGGTTCGGAGAACATCATCGGATCGAAACGCACCTGATCCCCAATGTGCTCAAAGTGCCGCTCGGCCAGGCCACGGAGTGCCAGATCTTCGGGACGGATTATCCCACGCCCGACGGCACGTGCATCCGCGATTACATCCACATCATCGATCTGGCGCAGGCCCACATCCTGGGCTTGGAGCCGGGGAAAAAGGGGTTCTACAACCTTGGGAACGGAGACGGCTACTCGGTGCGGCAGGTGATTGAGACGTGCGAGAAGGTCACCGGCTGCAAAATCCCTGCAGTGGAAAAGCCGCGGCGTCCGGGTGATCCGCCTCGCCTTGTGGCGTCAGCCGCAAAGGCGATGTCGGAGCTGGGCTGGAAGCCGCGCTATCCCAAGCTGGAGGACATCATCAGCACCGCCTGGGAGTGGCATCGGAAACACCCAAACGGCTATCCGGATTGATACCGTTTAAAATCCGAGATCCGAAGAAATCCGAAGCCCGAAATCCGAGAACCGCGTTCGAAGTCCAGGTTCCAAATCTGTCCCGTTAGATATTGGATGTTTCCATTTCCGGTGGGGCGAGCGTCCTCGCGAGCCGTTGTGCGATGTAGCTGATTGCCGAACCCCGAAAACCGCGTTCGAAGTCCCAGGTTCCAAATCCGTCCCTTGGATGTTGGATGTTCTCCCGCGCGTGCGGGAGAGGGATCAGTTGTTGAATACGCCGAAGATGCGCTGGAAACCGCGCCAGCGGCTCGGCTGTTCCGGGCTGAACAGCATCCGCCCGGCGTGATCCAGATCCATCTGCATGAGCACGCCCACACTGTGCGCTCCGCGGCCGTCGGTGCGAATGGCATCCACGCCGTACGCGTAACCCACCATCATCTTGACGCTCTCGGTCTGGTACAGTATCCCGCCGCCCACCCCCGAGTGCCATTGTCCCGGCTGTTCGAGGCCGTCGAGGTAATCCACAGCCGCGGTGGTGGCGACGATGTTGATGTTCCAGCGCTGTTTTGCGTCCAGCGGGAGGAGGTAGTTGCCGCCAAACAACACGAACTGGCGGGCGCTGATCTCCTGGTAGTAATAGCCGGGAAGCGACAACGGGAACTCGGACACCAGCGGCAGCAGCGCGCCCAGACGATAGGCGCTGAAACGATCCGCATCCAGGCTCGTGCCCAACGTGAGGCTCAGGAAAAAGCTCTGGTGCGATTCGGCGAGCGTGTAGGCGAGAAGCGCCTGGCCCCAGAACAAATGGGATAACGGCTCCACCTTTCGGTCCCGATTGAACCCGTACCGACCGTCGTCCGTGCGCAGTTGCGCCTCGTACCAGGCGGAGAGCTCCATGGCAAGGCTCGGAAACAGAATCGGCTCCTTGCCGCCCCAGCGCAGCCCCGTTCGCAACAGAAACGTGCCGCGATCATCCGGAATCGTGAACGCCTTGTCGGTGTCCTCGTCGGTCGTGAAAACGCTGTAATGCATCCCGGCGCGGACAATGGCGTTCAACGGAATGCGATCGCTCGGATTCAGGCAATGATACAGGCTGGCCGAGACCTCGGCGCCGTGCCCCACAAACGACTCTCCCGGATGAAACACGCCCCGCCGGATCTCATCGTAACTGTCGGCAAAGCCGCCGCCGGCCACGCCAATCCCCAGGTCCGTGTCGTCCCCGAGGGCCTGGCGGATGCCAAGCTCCGAATCGATGTACGTCGGGGCGATGGCCATGCGGAGTGTGAAGTTGGTGCGGATGAATTCCGGCTTGTTCCAGTAGTAGAACGCGTAGGCGGAGAGAGGCGCATGTCCCTGAAAAGCGGCGTTGTAACCGACCTGGAGCAACTGGCGGGGCACCGGATCGATCTGTCCGAAAGCGTCCGCCGGATTGAGCCCCCGCACCAGGAGGATCGCAATCAGCCATCGTCTGAATCGACGCACGCCGCCTTACCTACTCGAAACGTTGATAGGCGGCAAGCAGTTAAGACCCGCATCGCAGGACGGACAAGTTGAGTGTTTGCGCGGACCGCGCCTCAGGCTAAGGTGTGCCCATGAGCAAAGTCACAAAACTTCTGCACACGCGTTATCGGGTCAATGACCTCGAAAAGACCGTCCGCTTCTACAAGGATGTGCTCGGGCTCGAAGAGGTGCGCCGGCACAAATCGCCCCGCGGCTCGGAGCTGGTTTTCCTCAAGGCTCCGGAAAGCGAGGAACTGATCGAGTTGTGCAGTTTCCCCGCCAGCGGCCCCGTCCAGGTGCAGCCGGACCTGACGCACCTGGCCTTCGAAGTCGAGGATCTCGAAGCGTTCGGGCGCCGGCTGGCCGAAATGGGCATCCAGTTCTCGGACGGGCCGACGACCACCTCGACGGGCACGACGTTCGCCTTCATCGACGCTCCGGAAGGGTACGAGATCGAACTGATCGAGAAGCGACCCGAAAGCCGGTAACGCGCGCCGCGCATGATCCTGCGGTTCCAGCAGCACGAGTTTGTCTTCCCGCGTCCGACGCTGTTGATGGGGATCGTGAACGTCACGCCGGATTCGTTCTCGGACGGGGGGCGGTTCATCGATCCCGAAGCGGCGGTGGCTCACGCGCTCGATCTGGTGCGGCAGGGAGCCGACATCCTCGATATCGGCGGGGAATCGACCCGGCCGGGATCGCAGCCGGTGGAGGAGGCGGAGGAACGCCGGCGGGTATTGCCGGTCATTCGGAAGCTGGCAGGAATGGTCCAGGTGCCGATCTCCATCGACACGATGAAACCCGGCGTGGCAGCCGCGGCCATTGAGGCCGGTGCCACCCTGGTGAATGACATCGCCGCCAACCGGACGGATGACGCGATGTGGCGATTGGTGGCGGACACGGGTGTCGGATATGTGTGCATGCACATGCAAGGGACACCCGCGACAATGCAGCGCAACCCGGTCTATGCAGACGTCGTCAGGGAGGTTCTGGCCTTCTTTTCCGAGCGTCTGGATCGATTGCGCAATTGCGGAGTCAACGTGGACAGCATTATAGTGGACCCGGGAATTGGTTTCGGTAAGACGGCGGAACACAATCTGCAGCTGTTGGCGTCATTGGCTGAATTCGCCCGATTGGGACGCCCATTGCTGCTGGGGGTTTCGCGCAAGTCGTTCATCGGGAAGGTGGCGGGAGCGGACGCGGAGGTGTCGCGGGTTCCCGGTTCGCTGGCCTGCGCCAGTTACGCAGTCCAGGCGGGCGCGCACATCCTCCGGGTGCATGACGTTGCCGAGACGTTGCAGGCGGTAAGAATGATCGAAGCGATTCTGTCGCGCAGACAGCATGACGTGGGAACTGATCCAGGCAATGTGGCGGCCTGCGGTTGAGATAGCGATCTTGACCGTCGGGTTCTACTACGCTTTTCGCTTCATCAAGGGGACGCGCGGCGCGCCGATCGTTGTCGGTTTTCTCGGCCTGCTGCTCACCTTTGGCATGGTGACGTACTTCCTGAACCTGGAGGTGCTGCGCTGGCTCCTGGGCGCCTTCCTCGCGTTCATCACCGTTTCCCTCGTCGTCATCTTCCAGCCCGAACTGCGCCGCATCCTGGCCGAGCTCGGCAACCTGCCGCTCTTTGCCACGGTGCACGAACAGCGCGAGAACATCGAGGTCATCCTCCAGGCCGTCGAACGGCTGTCCGAACTCCGCATCGGCGCGCTGATCGCCATCGAACAATCCATCCAGCTCCAGGAAGCCGTCGAGTCCGGCATTGTCGTGGATTGCCAGGCCACGCCGGAAATGCTCGAAACCATCTTCTTCCCCAACAATGCCATCCACGACGGAGGCGTAATCATGCGCGGCGACCGGATCGCCTGCGCCGCCTGCATTTTCCCGCTCACGCAACGGCAGGACCTCCACAAGTCCGTCGGAACCCGGCACCGCGCGGCCATCGGCCTGAGCGAGGAAACGGACGCCGTGGTCGTTGCCGTGTCCGAGGAGACGGGCGCCGTGTCCTACGCATACAAGGGCCAGTTCGTCCGCGGCGTCACCATCGAGGCGCTCAGGGCCTTCCTCACGTCGGTGCTGGTTACGCCCACAAGGTCCCGGTCCTTCCTGGGCTGGATCCGGGAGTGGACCCGTGACCGCATTCGGCCGGGTCCGGTGGTCCTGCGCAAGGACGCCGCGGAGACGTCCACCGTCACCAGCACGACCGAAACAGTGAAGTAACATGCGCGGCGCGATAACCAACGATTTCTGGCTCAAGATGCTGTCGCTGGCGCTCGCGGTGCTGACCTGGCTGGCGGTGTCGAAGCTGTTCCTGGAAAAGGGCGAGATTTCCCCGTTCGCGCAGGTGGACGAGCAACGGTTTGTCAACATTCCCATCATGGTGAAACTTCCCGCCGAGGACGCGCGCGAGGTCACGGTGCGACCCACGGCGGTTCAGGTCTGGGTGCGGGGCGACCGCAAGTTGCTCGACAACCTGACGGCGAAGGCCGTCGAGGCCGAGATCGATCTCACGGGAATCGAGTCCGCCCGGTTGCTCCAGAAGAAGATCGAGGTGCGCCTGCCTTCCGGCCTCGTCTGCACCCGCGTCATTCCGGATGAAGTTGAAGTGATCGTCCCACCCAAACAGTAGCGCTTGCGCTGTCCATGAGTTCCTCCAGAAGAATCTTCGGTACCGACGGCGTCCGAGGGACCGCCAATATCGAACCGGTTACTGCGGAAACGGCCCTGAAACTGGGTCGCGCCGCCGGCCACGTTTTCCGAAACATGGAATCCCGGCCCCGTGGCCACGGCCGGCACAAGATTGTGCTCGGCAAGGATACCCGCCTCTCCGGTTACATGCTCGAGAACGCCATCTCCTCCGGCATCCTGTCGATGGGCGTGGATGTGTTGTTCATCGGGCCGCTGCCCACCCCCGGCGTTGCCTACGTGACGCGAAGCCTGCGCGCCGACGCCGGCATCGTCATTACCGCGTCCCACAATCCCTACGCGGACAACGGCATCAAGTTCTTCCGGGCCGACGGTTACAAGCTGGACGACCAGATCGAGCACGAGATCGAAAACCTCGTGTTCAGCGGTGAGATCGAGAACATCCGGCCCACGGCCGATGCCATTGGCAAGGCGGTGCGCATTGACGACGCGCTCGGGCGTTACATCGAATATGCCAAGGCGTCGTTTCCGAAGGGCATGACTCTCGAGGGCATGCGGATCGTTGTGGACTGCGCTCACGGCGCGGCCTACAAGTCCACGCCGTGCGTGCTGCGTGAGCTGGGCGCGGAGGTGATTGTGTACGGAAACCAGCCCGACGGAATGAACATCAATCTCGATTGCGGTTCCATGCACCCGGAACTCATGTGCCAAAAGGTCCGCGAACACGGGGCCTGCATCGGGATCGCGCACGACGGTGACGCCGACCGCGTGCTGCTTTGCGATGAGGCGGGCACGTTGATCGACGGCGACGACATCATGGCCATCGCCGGCATGGACATGCTCCGGCAGGGGACGCTGGTGGAAAAAACGCTGGTCAGCACCGTGATGAGCAACGCCGGGCTGGACGCCGCATTGGCCGCGCTCGGCGGCCGCGTCGTCCGCACCGCCGTGGGAGACAAGAACGTCATCGACGAGATGCTGCGCAACGGCTTCAACCTGGGCGGGGAACAGAGCGGGCACATGATCTTCCGCGATTACAGTTCCACCGGCGATGGATTGGTCGCGGCGTTGCAGGTGCTGCGCATTATGAAGGCGACGGACCAGCCGCTGTCGCAACTGGCGCGGTGCTGGACGCGATTCCCGCAGCTCGTGACGAACATCCGCGTTCGGGAGAAACGCCCGTTCGAGGAACTGGACGGGGTGCCGAAGCTGCTGTCGGAAGCGGAAGCGGAACTCAAGGCGCAAGGCGGCAGATTGCTGTTGCGTTATTCAGGCACCGAACCCAAGGCCCGACTGCTGCTGGAAGGGCGCGACGCCGAAACGCTGAAACGCTGGTCTCAACGCATTGCCGGCACGCTCGAGAAGCTGATTGGGGACTGACATCCCGCCTGGTGAAAGTCGGCCGGAACGCTAATATGGGCGCAGTCCCCTCCGGCGCATCATTCGATCAGCAGGATCTCCATCCGCAACTGCCCCACATTGTGCCGGGGCAAGCGGCAGTCCAGCGAGCCCGGCACCATCCTCTCGACGTCCACATGTCCGTCGCAGAACACCACGGACGCGCGCTGCCCGTGGCGGAAGTGGCCGTTCGGATAGTATCCCGCGGCGGTGAAGTTGCTTTGAGCACTGACGTAGTACCACTCCTCGAGCATGGGGTTGTCGGGTGAAGCCGGCGGCTGGAAATCGTTCACCTGCGCGGCGTCCGCGAGGAATGCGGTCTGCGACGGGTGCGGCAGTTGAGTGACTCGAACGGGCGGCCGGGTCTGCGAGTCCCGCGACAGGTGGCGGTTGTAGCCGTAGCCATACGCCGGGCCGGAGGCCTTCAACTTGAATTCGCCAAGGTGGTATTCCAGTGAAGGACAGATCTCAACACCGCGCCCCTGCAAATACGGGTATAACGCCCCGGCCGTCGCATCGAAGACGCGCATGCCCTCCGGACCCGACGCGCTCAGCCAGCCGAACCAGTAAAGCTGCGCGTTGGTTCGGGAACGGTAGAGAAAGCATTCGCCTCCGTTATCGTCCCAGTACAGTTGGCCTGCGATCCCGAGTTGCCGGAGGTTGTTGATGCAGGTGATCCGTTTTGCCGCCTCGCGGCTCCTGGCCAGCACCGGCAGCAGGAGCGCCGCAAGAATCGCAATGATCGCAATGGCCACCAGCAGTTCCACGAGCGTGAACCCTTTCGAAACGGTGCCGCTTCCACCGTCCCGGGGGACGGCAGCAGACAGAATCCGCGAACCCGGCCGGGGGCCGGAACGTGCGATGCGATTCGCTCTTCCGCCTGCATTCATGGCCGGGCCGCTCGAACGCGATAGAATGAGTTTTCCCTCACAGCGGAATCCTCCAAAACCAGCACGCCTCCGTTCCCTGCCGCCGGACCGTCCACGTCGGTCCAGGTCACCAGATCGCCGCTGCATTCGAGCGTGTAGATCCAGTGTTCGCGGCTGGTGAAACCAACCCGCCACACTCCATTGCTGAAGGCGCCCGTCAAATCCTGGATCGGCGGAGGCGGCACCGTCACACGGATGTTGTCCACCGCGCCTCGCGCGAACAGCGAACCCGCAAACTCCGGCGGCGTTTGCTGCTCGTCACTGAAACTGCAAACCGCCACCGTATCGAGCCGGACGTCCGAGAAACCCGATCCCAGAACCGTGTCCGGCACCGGCGCAAACGGTTCCCCGTTCCGGAGAATCACCGTCGCCAGCGTCTGATCACTTGCCGTGTAGGTCATCTCGACGTGAAACCAGTCGTCCAGCGTCAGCTCCAGCGGATACGCGAAGCTCGCCGCAAACTGATTGTTGCTCGAGATCAACGTGGGCGACACCGTCGCCAGGATGAACCCGTCCGATGACGCCGGGAAATAATCGAACTCGACGAAATGCCGCGGTCCGATCTCGGCGTTGATGCCGCTGCCCCTGAAGAAATCGGGGCGCGCGGCGCTCTCGAAATTCATCAGCGCGATCGCGAGCTGGAAGGTCGAGGGCTTCTCCGGATCCGCCCCGCTCACCACCTCGTTCAACATCAGGTCAAACGACAAGACAAAGTCGTCGCCTTTCGTGAGGATCGTCGGCAGCGCGTGATAGAAGTAGCTGTTCGTCCGCGATGAATCCCATGTCACGTTGAGCCGCTCCTTCGCGGTGTCCCATTCGAACAGCGTTCCGTCGCCGAACACCCGCCAGCCGGAGTGCGCCGGGTCCGCCGAAAAATTCTCTTCCAGGACCGCCGCCTCGGCCATGGAGGCGGCGATCAGGAATCCCAGGAAAACACGCAGCGTTTTCATGAGCGAGTGCGGCGCAGTCCGAAGAGAACGGCGGCGACGGCGAACAGCGCGCCCGCGGCGGGCTCGGGAACGACCGACACGGCGTCGAGATAGGCGGCGCCGCTCAGGTTGTCGAAACGCACGTATTGAACAGCCGTGAGCGCCACGCTCTGATTGGCTTCATCCAAAGCCCAGGAAAGGTCAAACCCGGCTCCGCCCGCCGATCCTGCGTACAGGGCTCGGATTTCCGCCAGGGTTTTCCCCGCGAAATCCGCTGCCGTCAGCGCCGGATTCACCGGAAGGAACGGGTTGCCGCTCGCGTCGGTCGGATACAACCCGTCCACCGCCGGCGCCAGCATCGGGTCGAGCGTGTAGAACGTGATGCCATCGACGCTCACCGAAACCCGCACCTCGGCCGTGCCGCCGGCAAAAAGCGAGCCGTCGGTGATGCCGCCGCCGCTGAAGTCGCCGTTGGTGATCGCAAAGCCCGCGTGGCCGAACACGATGAAGTCCAGCCCGAATGGGTTGCCCGGGGCATTGTAAATGGGCTGGTCGAAGCGCAATATCAGCGAACCGCCCTCGCCGAGCGCAACGAGATGAGCCGGTTGATACGGCGAGTTGAACGGGTCGGCGTCCTGGTAGCCGATGAACACCGTCGGCGCCCCCAGCGCCTGGTTCGGGTCATTGTAGTCGGCATGGGCTCCGGTGCCCGGAGTGTAGGAAATCACCTCGGTCGCGAAGTACTGCGCGCGAGCGGAGGAAACCAACAGAATGCCGGCTGACGCCAGCGCGAACAAACGAACTGCGGACATGTGATCTGATCTTTCAATGCTTCGCAGGGCGAAGCGGGTTTCACATTGAGAGACCAGGCCGGGGGCTGAAGTGATTCGCGGGCGAAGCGCAGTCGCCGCGAATCTCAAAAAAGCAAAACCTTCATCCCCCGTGCAAATCGGAGAATGAAGGCATTCGAACGAAATCCCGTCCGCACCCGCGGCGGGCTGGCCTCATCCTTCTCTTTGACGGAGAAGTGGTCCTGCCGGACCGGCAGAACCTGACGAGCACAACCCGACCGGTATCCTGACTCCAGGCCTGGCCTCGCTCCCGCCTTCCCGGTCTGTGACCAGTGGCAGTGGGAGTCTGTAGCCTGTTACAGTGGCGCAACCGTCCCCGGTTTTCACGGGGTTCCCTGACATCGGGTTGCCAAACATGGCCGCGTTGCCGCAGCCATCGTTTTCAAAGAGCGCACTCCTTTTAGGCCAGCGGAGAAAGAATGCAAGAACCTTTTTCGATTTACGATTTACGACTTGCCATTGACGCGGGGGTGGGAGGGCGTGAGTCGCGGGGAAGTCCCGACCTGGACTTGTCATGGCCGGAGCCTCGAACCTCGAAAGGACCTGAATGTTCCCTCACGCTTCCACCCGGGCGCGGCTGCGCAACCACGCGACGCCGATCGCAACACACGAGATCCCCGTACAAGTCCAGCCGAACCAGTCGCCATGCCGATTGTAGAACGTCGGCTGCCGCGTCGCTCCTTCTCGCAACGGAATCTCCGCAAGCAGATAGCCCGCCCCGTAAACGCCTCCGCCGGCATCGCGGAAGATGTCCCTCAACCGTCCGCGGCTGTCCACCCAGCAGGTCAGGCCGTTGTTCGTGCACCGCACCAGCGGCAGGCCGTTCTCAATGCTCCGAAAGACCGCGTTGGCCGCATGCTGCCATTGCGCCGCGCTTTCACCGAACCATCCGTTGTTTGTCAGGTTCACCAGGAAATCCGTCTCCTCATCCGCATACTCGCGCACCAGGTGCGGAAAGTTGTCCTCGAAACAGATCAACGCCGACGTCTTCACGCGCGCGTCCGGGCGGCCGCCGCCCGTGCGGTCCCTGTTGAACTCCATCTCGAAGGGCACCACGGCCGTGCCCGGGGTGAAACTGCCCGTGACCGGCGTGAGCCATTTGACGATCGGCAACCAGCGCTCCAGCGGAATGTATTCGCCAAAGATCACCAGGTTGCGCTTCCGGTAACACGGACCCAGCTCACCCAGGGGACTGATCAGGAAACTGGCGTTGTAGATCTCCGCGTCGTCCGGATCGGGCGTTTCGCGAATCGGCTCCGCGTCGTCGGCGCCGACGATCATCCATACGCGATTCGATCTCGCCAGGCCGAGGATCGGCTCGCGAACGTCGCGGTGGTACCGCAGCAACCCCGGGATCGCCGCTTCCGGCCAGATCAACAGGTCCACGTCGTTGGTCAACGCTTCCTGCGACAGTGCCATCAGTTCGCGAAACCGTTCGAGGTCGCCTTCGGGGTTCCAGATCAACGTCTGCGGAATGCTCGGCTGAACCAGCGCGACCTTCAGCGTGTTCCCGGCGGCGGGCGCGTGTCGCAGATGATGGAAACCAAAGGCGAACGTGGCGGCGATGGCCGCGAGGGCGGGCAGGAGCTCGGCCATCCAGCCGGACCGGAATTGCGGGCGGGCGATGACGGCCGCCAGCGCGTGCAGCAGAGAGACGGACGTCCAGACGACGAGGAACGAAACGCCATAGACGCCGGTGATGGAAGCGATCTGCACGAGTGGAATGAGCTGGTATTGGGAGGCGCCGAGGAGGTTCCACGGAAAACCGCCGAACACGCGCGCGACAAGCATCTCGAGGCCGACCCACAGGGTGGCGCACAGGAGCGCCAGAGTGAGGCGATCCGTCCAGGTCTGTCGGTGCAACTGCCTCAGCACCGCCGGGAATGCGGCCGGCTCCGGCATCCGGGGCAGGCGGGCAAGCCGGGCGGACAGCCAGAGCCACGCCGCGGGGCAAAGCGCGAGAAACGCGCTCAACGCGAGCCAGGCCAGGATGGGAAATCCGCGGACCGGGATCAGCAGCAGCCAATACAGCGAGGCCATGTAATGCGCCAGGCCGGCCACGTAACCGATCCGGAACGATTCGCCTGCGCTTCTGCCCAGCCCCAGCGCGAGGAGAAACGCGGGGGCGATCCACGCCGCGCCGGCGAAACTCCAGTTCGGGAATGCTGAAGCCAGCAGGAGTCCCGCGACGATGGCCAGCGGGTAACGGCTGCGAAGAAACGCTGTAACGGAAAAAAACTTCAACGCCCGCAGATTGCCTCAACGTTCCGCAAAGGCAAGCTTCCGGCGAAAACGAAAAGTCCCCGCCCGACCTTGCGGTCAGGCAGGGACAAATCGGGGGATGGGAGTTCGCCACGCTCTCTTTCCCGTGCCGGCATTAGGCGCCTTGCAGGCTGCCGGCTTCCCGACGCTATTCTCCACGGCAAGCGGAGTTTTCGGCCTCGTAGCAGGGCCGGCCAGTGTCTCACGACTGCTGGCTTTCGAGTGAGGCTTTTCAGCTTGCTCGAGCTGGTGGTTGCGCCACCGGCTTGCAAACCAGACCAAGACACGTCTGCGACTTTCTTCCGCGTCTTGGCCGTTTCGCACAAGGTCAGCCGCCGCTTTTGACGGCGCGTTCGCCTGGTGCACGGGTCTCGCCTCTTCTCTCTCAGGTTGCCTTTCGTTCGCAGTCCGGCGGTGCCGTTTTTGACATCGCCGGCCTTCCGGAAGGTTTTCACGGGTCCTGCCGAGACCGCGTGTCCTTCCCGGTGCGCAGGCTCACTTTGTCCCGCCTTTCGGCGTCTTTCGTTTGGCAGACCTTTTTCAGGCCGCCAGAGTCCTGCGCCCGTGCTGGTGCACAGTAGCAACCGGATACCCTCTGGGTAACTGCGATTCGCTCAAGTCCGAAACCAACTTGAACTACTTGACCCGGCTCGGAACGGCTTCTCATCGTTCCTGGCCGCCAGGTTCCTGTTCGCGTTACTGACAGCGCGCGACCGCTGTCAGAGGAACTGGTGAATCCTGCCTCCGCTGCCCAACCTCGCGGTCCGGCTTCAGAGGGGCTGAGCCAACCAGCCTGGCTCCGCCTTTCCCCAGTCACCTGGGATTATCTTTGAAACGTCCGACGACGATCTTATTCACCGCCGGGCCGTCTCGGTTCTTTCAATGAACTGTCGCCATCATACGCCGCTTTCGTGCTCCGACAATGAATTGATATGCACAGCTTATTCACAGGAAAAATCAAAGATCGTTGAGAACTGAAATCGCATTCTCCCGAAGCGCCAGTCACTTCAGCGCAGTGCAACAGTTTTTTATTCACAGGAATGTTGTTCCGGATGGAACAGGTGTGAACAAGTTCTCGGCGTGCCCGAAGAAGCTTTTTGAGCCCGTGCGATCGCCTGACCTCGAATGGAACGTCGCGGACATCTTAACAATGCGCCTGCCATCGCCAATCAGGTGATTACCTACCGTCGTCCTGGGGCCGGCTGCCGTGTTTCCGAAGCCGAAGTCCGGAAGACCTGACCGGCGCTACTTGTTGAACCGGAAGTTTGTGACGTCGTAGTCCTGCATCACGTACGTCTTCAACTCCAGCCGCAGTTTCCCCGCGCGTTTGGCCTGCGTCTCACCGCCGGCCGAGACCAGGTCCTCGAAGCTGATGATCTCGGCGCGGATGAATCCCTTCTGGATGTCGGTGTGAATGGTTCCCGCCGCTTCCCACGCGGTCGTCCCTTTGCGAATCGGCCATGCCCGGTTCTCCTTCCCGCCCACCGTCAGGAAGCAAATGAATCCACTCTCGGCGAACGCGCGCAACAACAGGGATTCCGGCGACGACAACTCCGCTTCATCCGCCACCACCACCGGTTTGCTCGAATAGAAGTTGTGCGCGGAGATCGTCTTCAATTCCTCGGCGCTCAACCCGATGGCGGAAACCGGGGTTTCGGCCACCAGCGAATCCGCAATCTTCTGCAGCACGATCTTCTCCGCCTCACCGGCCGCCCGGCCCAGGCGGGTCTCGATGAAATCCAGGTCTTTCATGAGCAAATCACTCAACGCGGCGCGACTCGTCAGGATCGCATCGCAGGTCAGCAGTTCCTTTTCCTCAACGATATCGACCTGTGCGTGCGTCTTCTTCTGCGCCTCGACCAGTTCGTGCACCTGGTCGAGACGGGGATCCTTGAGGTTGTGTTTTCCTGGAGCGATGCCGGAGATGCCGAACAGGCAAAGTTTCATGCGCACTGCTTAGCGCGGAGGACGGCCTTGAGCGAGATCAAAAATGCGGCCATTCTGCTGCTTGTGGCGCACGTCATTTCCGCTATGCTCCGGGCGCGTTCCGATGAGCAAGTTGCTGTTGATTGATGACGAAGCCGACGTCCAGTACTCGTTCCGGAGGATCTTCGATTCTCCGGAGATCGAGCTTTCGACGGCTTCCAGCGGTGAAGAAGGCCTGAAGCTGATCTCAAAGCTCAAGCCCGATCTCGTGATCATGGACATCCGGATGGGTGGCATGAGCGGGCTCGAAACCCTCCGGCGCATCCGCGCCATGGATTCCCGGCTGCTGGTCATTCTCATGACCGCCTACGGCACCACCCAGACCGCGATCGAGGCCATGAAGCTGGGCGCCTTCGATTACCTGCTCAAACCCTTCGATATCCCCAAGCTCAAGGAAGTCGTCGCCCGCGCGCTCAAGGCCGCGCAGGACATGCGCCAGGTCGTGTCCTATCAACCGTTGCTCGAATCCGAGGATTACGAGATCGGGATCGTCGGCCGCAGCGAAGCCATGCAGCAGGTCTTCAAACTGATCGGGCAGGTGGCGGCCACCGACGCCACGGTGCTCATCACCGGAGAAAGCGGCACCGGCAAGGAACTCGTGGCCCGCGCGATCTACCATCACAGCCTTCGCAGCACGAAGCCGTTCCTCGCGGTGAACTGCGCCGCCATTCCCGAGCAACTGCTCGAAAGCGAACTGTTCGGACACGAACGCGGCGCGTTTACCGGTGCCACGCTCCAGCGCATCGGCAAGTTCGAGCAGTGCAACGGCGGGACGCTTTTCCTGGACGAGATCGGCGACATGACGCCCGCCACGCAGACGAAGATCCTGCGCGTGCTGCAGAACGGGACCTTCGAGCGCGTTGGCGGCAACACCTCCATCAAGGCCGATGTCCGGATCATTGCGGCCACCAACAAGCCCCTCGAACAGGCCGTGGCGGCCCGGCAGTTTCGTGAGGATCTGTTCTACCGGCTGAACGTGGTCCGCATTCACATTCCGCCGCTGCGGGAGCGGCGCGAAGACGTGCCGCTCCTCGTGAACTATTTCCTGAAGAAGTTCGCGCGCGACCGCGAGGGGGCGCCCAAATCCATTTCGCCGAATGTCATCAGAACCCTCGAAATGTACCACTGGCCGGGCAACGTTCGGGAACTGGAGAATGTCATTCGCCGGGCGCTGGTGGTTTCCAGGGGAGACGCCATCCTGCTGAGCGAACTGCCGCCCGAAATTGTGAGTCCCGCCGCGGCACGCCCGGCGGCGCCTTCAGCGGGCGCGCCCGAGGATCCGAACGAGCTGGTCACCCTGGCCCGGCGGCTGTTCCAGTGGGCGAGGAATGATCCCAAATTGAAGGTGATTCCAGCGGTCGAACGCGAGCTGGTGATCCAGGCGCTGAAGGAAACCAACAGCAATCAGGTCCAGGCCGCCCGCATTCTGGGGATCACCCGCGCCACCCTGCGCAAACGCATCGAGAAGTTCGGTATCCAGAGGGAACTGAATCTGAAGTAGTCCGGGGCGCGGTCTCTGTGAGCCGCAGCAACGTCAAACACCTCTGCGCGCCCCGGGGTTCCCCATGTGAACCTCCGCTTGCATGCCGTCGGATCTTTGATGTTCTTGCGGCTTTGCGGCTTTGCGCCTTTGCGTTGAAAAATGTTCGCAAGGAAACCGCACGATCTCGGTTCTCAACGCAAAGACGCCAGGAAGCCAGGACGCAAAGACGTCTTAACCACAGAGGCACGGAGGCACAGAGAACGGCAACACCGTGATGCACGATCCCGCTGGAGAAGAGGCCCTTCTTTAGCATCGTGCTCAACTGCCGTCCCGCCGAGTCCCACGTATTCGTGATGTACAACCCCGTGACCGGCAGCGACAGCTTCCGAACCTGCAACCGGCGCACAGGATCGTATTCGTAAGCAAAGCTGCCGCCCTCGAACACGACGTTCGTCAACCGTTTGGCCAGGTCATAGCCGAACCCGTTCGTCCAGGCCCCGCCTGGCTGGGCTACTCTCAACCCCGTCCGCAATGGAATACACGTTGGCCACGGTGTCGCTCGCCCACGGCCCGTCCTCGGTTAGAAGCTGGCCCGCGGCAACCGTTGGTGAACGTCCCCACCGTCACCATGTTTGTCCACCGGTTGAGCGGATCGTAGGCCATCTGGATATCCGGGCTGACCGGGTAATCCACGTTCGTCAGGCTACCCACCGGGTCATAACGATAAACGGTGTTCCCCTTTGGCCGCGCTCCAGCGGTTGGTCAGCCGGTCGTAGAGGTCGTAGCTGTAATCCGGTTCAGACTCCAATCAGTGCGGCCCCAATCACGCCTGCCGAATCGCCCAGCCGATGCTTCACGATGGGCGTGTCGAAACTGTCGCTGAATACATGCTTCGCCACCGCAGCAACGCCTTCCGTGTAAATGGCTTCGAAGTTCGAAACGCCTCCACCAAGAACGATCACATCCGGGTCGAGGATATTCACCAGATTGGCCATGGCGCGCCCGAAGTTCTCAAAGAAATCCCGCAGGAAACTCACCGCGTCGGCTTCCTGCCGCCGGTAGCGTTCGGCGATCTCGACGAACGAAAGGGCTTCGCCGAACCGCTCCTTGTAGCGTGCTTCGAGTCCGCCTCCGCTGATGTACGTCTCCACGCACCCGCGCTGGCCGCAGTAACACAGGGGGCCGTTGGGATCGATGCGCATGTGGCCCCACTCGCCCGCGATCGCCTGCGGGCCCGTGCGCACCTGTCCGTTCATCACGATGCCGCCGCCGCAACCCGTGCCCAGAATCACGCCGAACACGAGCTCCTTGCCGGTGCCCGCGCCTTGCAACGCTTCGGCCATTGCGAAACAGTTCGCGTCGTTCTGCACTTCAACCCTGCGGCCGAGCAGCCGTTCGAGGTCGGCCTTCAACGGACGTCCGTTGAGGCAAAGCGTGTTGGAGTTCTTCAGCAGGCCGGTGTGCCGCGACAACGCTCCCGGCGTGCCGATCCCGAAGGTGTAGGGACGCCCGCCGGCAATCGCCGCCATCTCCTCGTAAAGGAGCCGGATGCGGCCAAGGATATGTTCGTAGCCGCCTTCCTGTTCGGTCGGGATGCGTTTTCGGAAAAGGATCCTGCCGGCTTCGAGCACGACGCCTTCGATCTTCGTCCCGCCGAGGTCAATGCCGATCCGCAGCATATCGGGTTGAGAATAATCTTTCGTCGCCGGGGCAAATTGGCTTCATTTGCGGCGCATGAAGAAATTCGCCACGGTCACGGTGATCGGCAAGGACAAAACGGGCGTGATCGCCCGGGTTACAAACTTCCTGTTCGAGCAGCACGCGAACATCGAAGCGCTGGAGGAGCAGGTCACGCGCGGACAGTTCAGCATGACCCTGCAGGCGTCGTGGAAACCGTCGCAACTGAATGAAGCGCAGGTGAACGCCGGCCTGGAAAGACTGGCGCGCGAACTGCAGATGGAGATCCGGCTGCGGTTTGCGCATCCGCAGCGGCGGCAGCGGATGGCAATCCTGGTGACGCGCGAGCCGCATTGCCTCGAGGAGATCATGCGGGCGTTCCGGCGAGGGAAATTGAAACGCGCGGAACCGGTGGTGGTGATCGGGAATCGCCCCGATCTCGCCGGGCTCGCGCGGTCGCATGGCCTGCCGTTCGTGCACATCCCGTGGAATGAGCGGGTGCAGGCGGAGGAACGGCTGTTGAAGGTGCTCGAGAAGCACGAAGCGGATTTCCTCGTGCTGGCGCGTTTCATGAAGATCCTCTCGCCGAACGTGGTGTGGCGTTTCAAGAACAAGATCATCAACGTGCATCCCTCGTTGCTCCCGAGCTTCCCCGGCGCCCAGGCCTACCGGCAGGCCTACGAGCACGGCGTGAAGATCGCCGGCGTCACGGCCCACTTCGTCAGCATGCACCTCGACGAAGGCCCCATCATCGCTCAGGCCAGCTTCCGCATCCGCCCCCAGTGGGCCCTCAAGGAAATCGTCGCCGCCGGCCAGCGACTCGAAGCCAAGGTCCTGGTCGATGCCATCCGCCTTTATCTTGCGAAACGACTCGACGTGTACTGGGGCGTCGTCAAACAGGTCTGATAGCCTTCAGTGGTTCCCTCGCCCCGCGCCGTTTGCGGGAAGAGGGATTAAGGGAGAGGGGCCAATCTGAAATCCGAAATCCGAACACCGCGCTCGAAGCTCCCGGTTCCAGGCCATTCTCACTCGAGGTTGGGCGTTGAAGTTGAGCGTTGAATGTTCCTTCCCCTTCTGGGCGTTGGATGTCGGATGTTCCCAGTCGGGGGAGAGAATTCTCCCAAATGGAATTTCGCGCTTTGAACCCATGAACCTAGTAGAGTAGGCGGCGTCAGTCGTCAGTCGTCGGGCGCAGCGTGGCCGCATTCCCCTTTGGCGCGTTCCGTTT
>Ga0116168_1000047_pt1 | contig 130190 bp, 104 predicted proteins | sample AD_UKC129_MetaG_FD_89795 | JGI IMG/M metagenome (GOLD analysis project Ga0116168, IMG submission 89795) | Active sludge microbial communities of municipal wastewater-treating anaerobic digesters from Canada - AD_UKC129_MetaG | ecosystem: Engineered > Bioreactor > Anaerobic > Digestate | place... | reverse complement strand
TTCAGATTGGTCAGACACACTGAACCGCTGGCAATTTCCTTGGCCGCCCGCAGCGACGGAATCAGAATCGACAGCAGAAGGGCAATAATCGCTATCACCACCAGCAGCTCAATCAGGGTGAATCCATCCTGGAAAAGCAGTTTTTTGTTTTTCCGCAGCGAGAATAGTTTCATTTTTGTTCTCCTTAATTTTCTGCCGACTCGAGGATCAGTTCCGGCCGGGCGAAAAGAGCCCAGTCGTAGGCCTGTGTATCGTCTGATTCTGTAACGGCTAACGTGAGGAATTGGTCGCCCTCAGAAATCGGAATGTGAATTGGACAGCCGCCTTGTTCACTGCTTCTTGTCTGGTGAAAAGCCGGTTTTCCGTCAATGAGGACCCAGAATTCGACTTTTGAGAAGCCCGCATCGAAAACTTTTTTGACGTCCGGGAAGTCATCAAAAGAGCGGTTTTTTTCTTTTTCGAGGGATTGGCGGACTGTTTCAGAAACGCCTGCCGCAGCCCGGAAGGCCTTGATTTTCAGTCCGGGGATGGTCTGGCGGATTCGGGATAAGTCGAAAGTAATTCCGAGGTTGGAATGGATGGTGATAGCCGGATTGTCCGGGGTGCCGGCGATAAGACCGTCCAGATACAGGTCGTGTCGAGGCGAGGTGATGCCTTGATGAAAGGCGCCATTGAAGATGTAGCCCCAGTAGGTTCCGGAAGTCGATGGAAAGCAGTCGGCTGTTAATCCATTGACGGCGATAACGGTCGGGCTGGGGCCGGCTCCGGGGACAAAGACACTGTCAATGAGCGGGTTGTTCGGGACAGGTCGGCAGTCGGCGGAGCCGGTGTAAATATTGCCGTCTTTTAGGGAGGAGATGACTTGTCCGGAAGCGGCATCAATACCGGTAAAGAGTTTTCCGGTGCCTAAGCCGCTTCCGCCGCCTACTATGTCGGCCAAGGAAAGGGTTTCCCCTTTCCAGATGAGGTTTGTTTTTGAATCAAAGGCCCGCACGACCGCGGCAGGATTAAAGCGGATTTCGCTGACCAGGGAATCTTTCGAGTGTACTTTTCGGGCGGAACCGGCTAAAAGGAGCTGGGAGGTTTTCTGGTTTTCCTTCCGGCCGGCAATCAGATTGGTTTTGCCTTTGTACACGTGGACCTCTGCATCTCCATTCGGATGGCAGAGAACGGCGAATTCGGTACCCAGGTCAATAATTTTGGAATTGGGGGTATTGACGGAAAAGCCGAGTCCCTGAGCGGAAACACGGGCCAGAAGTTTGCCGTACTGCATCGATAATTGGGAATCGGTTGGGAATTGGAATTCCATAGGTCCTTCAAGGACCAGTTCAACGCCTTCGTCGGTTTTGAGCTTAATGATTCCCCGCATCAGCCGAATGGGTTTGGAGCCGGAGGAGATTCGCACGCCGGGTTCGAGGGGAAGATTGGCGGACCATTCAGCTCCGAGGGAATCATAAAGTGTGGCGACCTCCGGCAGGGAGGGGGGGACCAGGTGTACGAGTGCCAGAATAAAGAGCAAGGCGGCGGCGGATACAATGGCAGCGGCATAGGCCAGCCGGCCGGGTGTACGCGGACGAGCGGATGCGGCAGGCCTTAACGGCTGCGGCGTCGGTGGCTCAGGAAATGTACGTTCGACAGCCGGAGCATTTTTTTCCTCTTCGATCATCTGCCTCCAGAATTGTTCTGCGAGGATGCTGCTGCCGGTTTCCGAGTCTGCTTCCGAGATATCCGCACAGGCCCGAAAGCTCAGGGCGGCAATGTCCTGGAGGAAACGGCAGTAATACAGCCGGGCCTGGGAGTCGGAGGTCAGGAGACGATTGAGCTGCTCCAGCTGGCTGCTGCTTAGGTCGTTGTCCAGCAGGCGAAATAATTGTTCATTCAAAAGTGTCTGTTCCTGCGGGCTCATAGGTGTTCCCCCTGAAGGAGGGTGCGATGGATGCATTCATACAGAGAACTGTAGATGCGGGAAATTTTTTTGTAGAGCGCATCGGCGGAGTAGGGCAGGTTTTGAGAAAGTTTTTTGATGGAGATTCCCTCCTCAAACCGAAGGCGAATCAGCTGCTGATTGTCCGGGGAAAGCCGCTTCAGGCAGGTTCGCAGGGCAGCCAGCCGGCGATCCATATTTTGTGATTCGGATTCGGCCAGGTTGGACATTTCTTCATAAAAGGACTCACTGAGCATCGGGCGGGTGGAACGTTTCTGTTTTAGAAAATCCAGTGCCTTGTTGCGGGCGATGCCGATCGCCCAGGCGGCAAAACTCTGACGGGGGTCAAATTGCTCATACTGTTCCCAGAGGATGCTGGCGGTTTCCTGCAGGAGATCCTCGGCGTCATTGTGATTGTGAACCATCATCAGAAGGTAGGCGTATAATCGTTTCTGAGCCCCATTGTAGTAGCGGAAAAACTGAGCACTTTTTGGCTCTTGTATGTCCATATTTTTTGAAATGCTCCCTGCTGATTCTATCAGATTCCTGTTAAAAAGACCGTCAAAAATCCTTCAGTTTCCTTCACTGTTTCGTTTGAAAGAGGAAAACCTGACAGAAAATTTGGAAAAAGAATTGTTTTTTTGAACATGGGGGTAATCGGAGGAAAGGAGGTTAATTTTGCTTGAAGGTTAAGGAGGGTCTAATCATAATCAAATCCGGCCTTGCGCTCGTAGCTCAGCAGGATAGAGCATCGGTTTCCTAAACCGAAGGTCGGAGGTTCGAGTCCCCCCGGGCGCAGTTTCAGCGGGGAGCTCATCGGAGCTGACTATTCGGATAAGAGGATAAAACAGAGGCATAAAGCCAAGATATTATGTTCTCCCTAAATATTCTAAGGATTGCAATAATAGATAAAACGTTTTTAAAAAAAGACTTATGTTCTTTTTCGGCTTAAGCAGTGCGGGCTTGTCGGGGGCGGGAATTGAACTTCTTGAAACAATAGAAAGGAAATTAATCGACGATGAGAAAAGAAGGGCCTGTTATCGGGCTGCTTGGGGGTATTGGTGCAGGCAAGAGCACAGCGGCACGATTGTTTAAGCGGCTCGGATGCGGTCTGATTGATGCGGATTCTATTGCCCATCAAGTTTTGGAGGAACCGGCGGTTATTGAGAAACTTTCCCGACGGTTTGGCCCTGCCGTAGTGGGGGAGGATGGGCGGATTCACCGGAAAAAACTGGCATCCGCTGTCTTTGATTCGAAGGAAAAGGTTCAGGAACTCAATCGGATTGTTCATCCGGCCGTTCTGGCCCGCTGTGAAGCTTTGCTGGAAGCATATCGGCGTCAAGGAGTGCCGGTTGTCATTGATATGCCGCTGCTGGCGGAAGTGGGGTGGGACCGGCGGTGCGATGTGCTGGTTTTTGTGGATTGTCCCGAAGAGCTTCGGAGTCTGCGGAACCGTCAGAAAAGGCATTTGGATACAGATGAGCAAAAAAAAAGAGAAAATTTCCAGATTTCTCTGGACAAAAAGAAACAAATGGCTCAATATATACTCACGAACAATTCAGAAGAATCCGAATTGGCAAAACAAGTCGAGAAAGTCTTCTCAGCTATACAGGAAAGCCGCCGGTTATCTGTCAATTAACTGGGCGTACGAATTCCGGAGGGGTTTCAATCAAAACGTTTCGTTACCAAAACGAGAAAAACCTGATTATTGAAAGGTGCCAGGAGCAAACGGAACATTCGGTATATTCAACATCTGAACCATAGGAGAAAATGAGTTTTTAACTGCCTGCACCCGCGAACAAGAAGGAGATGACCCCCTCAAGGGTGCATCCTAAATTGAGGAACCAATCCTGCAATCAAAATGAAAGACCGTATATAAATCGAACTTTAATTGTCTTACTGATAAGGAGAACGAATGGCAAAGACAACCACGAAACAAACAGAGAAGAAAAGAGGCCGCAGGAAAAAAACGGAATCCGAGGTTTCCGGCGAGACGGAATCTGTTGTCCAGCAGGAAACAGCTGAAAGTTCATCAGAAACACCGTCGGAAGCCGTTTCGGAAACTGCGGTTTCTGCAGCGCCGGAAGCGCCTCAAGAGCAACCCCAGACTCCGGAGAGTGCGTCGGCTCAGGAGGCGGGCACTGTCCCTGCTCAGCCGGCGAAGGAAGAGTCCATCCACGAAAAGTATGAGCGCATCAAAAAGGGCAATCTGCATATTACCGACCTGCAGAATCTGGATGCCAGTGAGCTCCATCGGATTGCGAAAGAGGAAGGCATTACCGATTATATGGGGCTGACCAAGCAGGAGCTGATTTTCAAGATTCTCAAGCAGCGGATTCAGCAGAACGGACTGATGTACGGGGAAGGCGTTCTGGAGATTCTGCCGGACGGGTTTGGGTTCCTGCGCAGTCCAAAATACAACTATCTGGCCTCACCGGATGACGTGTATGTCTCTCCGTCTCAGATTCGCCGGTTCGGGCTGCGGAGCGGCAATATTGTTTCGGGGCAGATTCGCCCGCCGAAGGAAAGCGAGAAGTATTTTGCCCTGCTTCGTGTGGAGGCGATTAACTACCAGGCGCCGGACAAACTGGCGGAGAAGGTGGTGTTCCGGGATTTGACTCCGCTGCACGCGGAAGAGCGTCTGGTCCTGGAGACAACGCCGGACGAGATGAGTACGCGGATTATGGATTTGATTACGCCGATCGGCAAGGGCCAGCGCGGTCTTCTGGTGGCTCCGCCGCGGACCGGGAAAACGGTGCTGCTGCAGAAGATTGCCAATGCCATCAGCACGAATCACCCGAAGGTGCGGATGATTGTGCTGCTGATCGATGAGCGTCCGGAAGAAGTGACGGACATGCAGCGCAAAGTGGCCAAGGACGTGGAGGTCATCAGCTCGACGTTTGATGAACCGGCTTCCCGGCACTGCCAGGTGGCGGAAATGGTCATTGAAAAAGCCAAGCGGATGGTTGAATACGGCGAAGACGTGGTGATTCTGCTGGACTCGATTACCCGTCTGGCGCGGGCCTACAATACGGAGATGCCGCACTCGGGCAAGATTCTGACCGGCGGTGTGGATGCCAACGCGATGCAGATGCCCAAGCGGTTCTTCGGCGCAGCCCGAAACATCGAAAACGGCGGCTCGCTGACGATTATCGCCACCGCTCTGATTGATACGGGCTCGAAAATGGACGAAGTGATCTTCGAGGAGTTCAAGGCGACGGGCAATATGGAACTGCATCTGGACCGCAAACTGGTGGAGCGGCGAACCTTCCCGGCGATTGATATCAGCAAAAGCGGCACCCGCCGGGAAGAGCTTCTGCTGGACCCGCGCGAACTCGAACTGGTCTATCGGCTCCGCAAGGTGCTCAGTGAGATGAATATGGTGGAAGCGATTGAACTGCTCAAGACGCGTCTGGCCAAATACAAGACCAATGCGGAATTTTTGATGAGTCTGAAGCTGGATTAGCAGCGGCCAAAAGCGGCTTTACAGCAGGTTTGGGTGTGATACAATAGGCGTCCCGGGCTGAGAGAAGAATCAGGCCGGAACGTTTTTTATCTGAGAATTGAATAGATACTGCGGAGCCGAAAAAAAGGAGCACCATGAGCGAGGAAATGGCCAAGGTTTATGAGCCGCGGACGGTAGAGCAGGAGGTTCAGCAGCTTTGGGAGCGGGGACGATGGTGGCACGCGCAGGCCCCGGCGGACAGTCCGAAGGGGACGTTTGCCATTGTGATTCCTCCGCCGAATGTGACAGCGGCGCTGCATCTGGGCCATGCGCTGAACAATACGCTTCAGGATATTCTCATTCGCCGGCGGCGGATGCAGGGCTATACGACGCTGTGGATGCCTGGGACGGACCATGCGGGAATTGCCACACAGACGGTTGTGGAAAAGCGGCTTCTGGCCGAACAGGGCAAGCGGCGAAAGGATTTTTCGCGGGAGGAGTTTGTGGCCCATGTGCAGGCCTGGAAGGATGAGTATGAGGCCTGCATTCTCGGACAGCTCAAGCAGATGGGCTGTTCGTGTGACTGGGAGCGGACGCGCTTCACAATGGACGACATTTGCGCCCGGGCGGTGCGTCAGACGTTTTTCCTGCTGTTTCAGGACGGGCTGATTTATCGAGGCAAACGGCTGGTGAACTGGGACCCGGCGACTCAGACGGTTTTGGCCGATGATGAGGTGGAGTACGAAACGGTCAAGGGGCACTTCTGGTATTTGAAGTATCCGCTGGCCGAGCCGGTGGTTATGGGGGGGCAGACGATTCGGACTCTTACAGTGGCGACGACCCGTCCGGAAACGATGCTGGGGGATACGGCGGTGGCGATGAATCCGGCGGACCCCCGGGCGGCGGTGCTGGTGGGAAAACGCGTGCGGCTGCCGATTGTCGGGCGGGTGATTCCGATTGTGGCCGATGAGCATGTGGTCTTGCCGAATCCGAACAGTGACGATGAAAAGGCCCGCTACTCGACGGGTTTTCTGAAGGTTACGCCGGCTCACGACCCGGACGACTGGGAAATCGGCCGCCGGCACAATCTGCCTGTGATTAATGTGATGGCCCCCGACGGGACCATCAGTGAGAAGTACGGCTGGACGGATTGGGAAACGGTTCGCAATCCGGATGTGGAAAATCTGCTGGGAATGGACCGTTTCGAGGCCCGCCAGGCAGTGGTAGAATGGTTCCGACAGGAAAATCTGCTGGAGGATGTGCGGGATTACACGCACGAGGTCGGGCACAGTTATCGAAGCCATGTGCCGATTGAGCCGTATCTGTCGGATCAGTGGTATGTCGCGGTGAAAAAACCGATTGAACGGCTGGCAGGACAGTTCGGGACGGGGCTGATTGACGGGACGGATGTGCCGGTCAATTCGCTGGCCGGCCTGGCCTTAAAGCCCCTGCTGGACGGGCGGCTTCGGTTTATTCCGGAGCGGTATGCCAAGACCTATCGAACCTGGCTGGAAAATCTGCGGGACTGGCCCATCAGCCGGCAGCTGTGGTGGGGGCATCGAATTCCGGTTTGGTATTCGCAGAACCCGCCTGCACTGAAGGATGAACGGCTGTCTGTCCAGGAAGGACTGTCGGAAAGCGGACAGAAACGGTATTTCATCTGCGTGTCGGCCGGTGCGGAGGATTTGGAGCGGCGGCTGGAGACGGCGGGCTGTGTGCGGGATGAGGATGTGCTGGATACGTGGTTCAGTTCAGCCCTGTGGCCGTTCAGCACGATGGGCTGGCCGGAGCTGACCGCCGAGCTCAGGACATTCTATCCGACCCAGGTCCTCTGCACGGCCCGGGAGATTATTACGCTGTGGGTGTCGCGGATGGTGATGATGGGCCAGTACTGTGTGGGAGATATTCCGTTTGGCGATGTGTATATTCATGCGATGATTCAGGACGGCCAGGGCCGCAAGATGTCCAAGAGTCTGGGCAACGGGATTGACCCGCTGGTGGTGATTGACAGCCACGGGGCGGATGCGATGCGGTTTACCCTGGCGCAGATGACGACAGAGACGCAGGATATTCGAATGCCGGTCAGCCAGCTGCGGCTGCCGGACGGCCGGGTGGTCAACAGTTCGCCGAAATTTGACATCGGCCGCAATTTCTGCAACAAGCTTTGGAATGCCTCGCGGTTTGCCCTGATGAATCTGAAGGGACTGGACCCGAATGTTTTTGACCAGAGCCGTCTGGAACGTACAGACCGGTGGATTTTGTCACGTCTGGCCCGGACGATTCAGGAGACGGATGAGCAGCTGGAGCAGTACAAGTTCAACGAACCGGCCAATACGCTGTATCGGTTTTTCTGGAATGAGCTGTGCGACTGGTATCTGGAATGGCTCAAGCCGCGGATGGCGGATGCCGCTCAGCGGCCGACGGCGCAGTGTGTGCTGGCGTTTGTTCTCGAACAGGTCCTGCGGCTGCTGCATCCGTTTGTGCCGTTTATTACGGAGGGGATTTATCAGTCTCTCCGTCAGCTTAGCCCGCATCGGGGGCTTCGAGGCATTTGTGAACTGGATGATGCCCCGTCCCTGATGACGGCTCAATGGCCGCAGCCGATGCCTTCGCTGCTGGATGAGGCGGTGGAGCGGCGGGTTGAGAAAATCCAGAATCTGATTCGTGCGATTCGGGAGATTCGCAACCAGTACAATATCCCGCCGTCACGGATGCTGACGGTTTCGGTGTGTGCATCGGAGGAAGAGGCCGTTCTTCTGAAGGAGGATGCATCCCTGATTGCAGAGCTGGCAGGCGTCGAATCGATGCAGACGGGGTCGGCTTTGGTCAAGCCCAAGACGGCGGCCGCGGCGCTGGTGGGGGATTGGCAGGTGTTTGTTCATGAGGTGGTGGATGTCGAGGCGGAGCGAAGCCGGCTGCAGAAACAGAAGGAGTATCTGGAAAAGGGGATTGAGCCGCTTCGGGCCAAGCTCAGCAATGAGCAGTTTTTGGCCCGGGCCAAACCGGATGTCGTAGAGCAAAGCCGAAAAAAAATGGCCGAGCTGACCGAACAGCTCCAGCAGGTCGAACGGCTGCTGGCCGAATTGTCATAAGAAGAATTCTATGGAAGTCCCTGTGGAATTGTCGCAGATTCTCATCAACGAGACGGTAGACCAGCAGATTATTGTGCTCAAGGAAAAAGGAGGCCAGCGGAGTTTTCCGATTGTCATCGGAATGCCGGAGATTCTGGCGATTGACCGGCGTCTGAAGGGCTATGAGATGCCCCGTCCGCTCACCCATGACCTGCTGGCTTCGGTGATTGAACAGATGGGAGGACGGATTCTGAAGATTGTCATCTGCGATTTGCGCGAGCATACGTTCTATGCCCGGATTCATATCGAGCAGAACGGCCGGGTCATTGAAGTGGACAGCCGGCCGTCGGACGCCATAGCCCTGGCCAGCGGTCTGCAGGTGCCTATTTTTGTGGAGGATTCTGTTTTTGACAAGCTTCAGATGTGAAGCCCGCCAGCAGAATCAGTCCTACGCCGATGCACAGGAGGGTGTCGGCGAGATTAAAGGTCGGCCAGTGATAGGATCGGATGTGGAAATCAAGAAAGTCCCGCACGAGGCCGTGATTAAAGAGCCGGTCATATAGATTGCCTAAAATCCCCGCGGTAATCAGACCAATAGCGGTCTGAAGGAGCCGTCCCTGTATTTTTCCGAGCGTAAAAAGGAATCCAATGACCAGCAAGGCCAGAATGGAAACAGCACTTAAGTAGAAACGCTGTCCCTGAAAGATGCTGAAGGCGGCTCCGGAGTTCAGACACGGAACCAGATGGAAGAAACCGGGAATAACCCGATAGATTTTTCCGCTGCCGACAGGGCCCAGCCAGTCGAAGACGGCCTGCTTGGTCCAGAGGTCTGCAACAGCTCCGAACAGAGCCAGGGTGCTCCACAAGACCCATGCCGTCTTATCCGGAGGGGAAAAACGGCATCCACACGCGGACGATTCCTTCGTCTGGGCGCACTCAGAAGTCATTCCATCCGTCTCTTGTGAATTACTGATATTGTTCGTAAAATTTCTGCAGCTGGGGCTGATTGGGATTCAGCTGCAGGGAGATATTCCAGGCCTCCAGTCCTTTGGCTTTGGTGGAGGGATTGCGGTCTGTGAAGTATTGAATCATATAGGCGACACCGAGAGATTTGTAAGCCATATAATCTTTGGAGTCCGCCTCTGTGGCCTTGACATAAGAGGCGATGGCTTCCTCGATTTCCTTCAGCCGAAGGTGGGCAAACCCCATGTACTGATGGGCCAGGGAGTTGTTCGGCTCCATTTCAATAACAGCCGCCAGCAGTTCTTTGGCGGCGGTGTATCGTCCGGAGCGCAGGTACGCCCGAGCCAGCGGAATCATAATTTCGCTTTTGTTGCCCTCCAGCTCCAGAGCCCGCCGGTAGGCATCAATGGCCTGCAGATGGTCCTTCTGGATTTCATAGAGGTCGCCGAGAAGAACTTCCGTTTCAGCTTTATTGGGGTCGATAGCCTGAGCTTTTTTGGCGTATTCGAGGGCCTGGGTGTAGTCCTCCACTAGATAGAGACACTTGGCGGCATTGTAATGGGCCTCATAGTGGCTCGGATTGAGGGTGCAGGCGGAGATATAGGCCTTCACGGCTTTGGCGAATTCCTTAAGGGCCTGATAGACCTTGCCCAGATTGAAAAAGTCCTTGAAGGACCACGGGTCCAGTTCCGTGGCTTTTTCATAGGCCTTGGCACTGTTTTCGTAGTCCTGCATCTGCTGATAAATATCCCCCTGCATCGAGTAGGCAATGGCGAATTCGGGGTCCAGCTCTGTGGCCATCTGGAGTTTTTTGAGAGCTTCGGCGTGCTCATTGAGTTCCAGCAGCATCATTGCATCGACATAGAGAGCAACCGCCATTTCTTTCTGCTGCTGGGCCTGCTGGGCCAAAAGGTCTTCAGGGCTTGGGGCTGGCGGCTGGGGGACAGTTTGAGTGGCCGGAGGCATTTGACATCCGCTGCTGAGAGATATTCCGACTAAAACCATTGCTGTCAAGGTCAATCCGAAAACCTGCTTTGATGTCGGCATAGAAACACCCTTTCACCTCTTTGCCCCGACCGCAGACAAAAAGAAAGTTTTCTGCGGGTCCGGCGGAACTTGTTGTAATTGGAGACAAAAACCGGCGGTGATTATACCAGAACCTCACCCCCTGTCAAAACGTTTTTTAAGAGCTTAGAAACAAGCAGGTTAGGAGAAAAAGACTGTTTTTTCGGGCTGAAAAGAACAGGGAGACGGCTGTTTCGCTGGGAACTTTGGGCCTTTGGGGGCGTAAAATCATTGACAGAAAGAATTTGGGATTTTACCATACGCCCTTTTCAGCAGGCGGAATGGATTAACTTTATGGAGAAAAAGATGGCTGGGACCAATATACGGCTGCGGAAGAGACCTTGCGTGATGATTATCCGGGACGGCTGGGGATATAACCCAAATCCGGCGGAAGATGCCTACAACGCCGTCAAACAGGCTAAAGTGCCGGTCGATACAATGCTGATGAAAACCTATCCGAATTGTCTGATTCGCACCTACGGGGAAGATGTCGGACTGCCGGAGGGGACGATGGGCAACAGCGAAGTCGGCCATCAGAACATCGGGGCCGGCCGGATTGTCTATCAGGATTCCGTGCGGATTACCCTGTCGATTCGCCAGGGGGATTTCTTCCGCAACGAAGTGCTGCTGGAAGCGGTCCGCTGTGCCAAACAAAAGAACCGGCGGCTTCATTTGTTCGGCTTGTGCAGCGACATCGGCGTGCATTCTCTGTTGGGCCACTTGTATGGGCTTTTGGAACTGGCAAAACGGGAAGGGCTCCAGAAGGTCTATCTGCATGCCTTTACGGATGGGCGCGATTCGCCGCCGACCAGCGGGGCCGGGTATTTGAGGGATATTCAGGCCAAGATGAAGGAAATCGGGGTCGGACAGGTGGCTTCCGTGATGGGCCGTTTCTATGCGATGGACCGCGACAAACGGTGGGAACGGGTGCAGGAGGCCTACGACTGTCTGACGCTCGGCAAGGGCGGCAGGGCACGGGATGTCATCCAGGCGATTGAAGACAGTTATGCCAAAAATGAAACAGATGAGTTTATCAAACCGGTGAATATCATCGATGGAGACGGCAAGCCTGTGGCGCTGGTCGAAGACGGCGACAGCGTGATTTTCTTTAATTTCCGCGGGGACCGGCCGCGGGAACTGACGCGCGCCTTTGTGGACAAAGATTTCAGCGGTTTTGTCAGGACGGCTCATCCGAAGGTCCATTACGTCTGCATGACAGAATACGATGCGACGATTCAGGCGCCGGTGGCCTTTCCGCCGATTCGAGAGATGCCGAATATTGCCGGGGAGTATTTCAGCAAACTGGGCTTAAAGCAGTTTCGCTGTGCCGAGACGGAAAAATATGCGCATGTAACCTTCTTTTTCAACGGCGGACGGGAAGAACCCTTTGAGGGCGAAGAGCGGCAGATTGTCCCCAGCCCGAAGGTTAAGACCTATGACCTCAAGCCCGAAATGAGCGCTAACGAGGTTTGCCAAGTCATTCTCGAGAAGCTCGACTCCAACCGATTTGATGTGATTATCTGCAATTTTGCCAACCCGGATATGGTGGGGCATACGGGGGTGCTGGCGGCGGCTGTAAAAGCGGCGGAAACGGTGGATGCCTGTGTGGGCCGGATTCTGGAGAAGGTTCGGCAGATGGGAGGCAGTGCCGTCGTGCTGGCTGACCACGGCAATTTTGAGAAGATGTGGGATTTTGAGAACAATATGCCGCATACGGCGCACACGGTCGGCGATGTGCCGTTTATTGTGGTGGATGAGGAGTTCCGTCATCGGAAGATGGCTTCCGGCGGGCGGCTGGCGGATGTGGTGCCGACGTTTCTGGAGGTCATGGGGCTGCCCAAACCGGAAGAGATGACCGGTCGGAGTCTGCTGCTCTGAGCCCCGCAGAGGCGGTCGGCGGACGGGAGAGATGCGGCGTGGGCAAAATTGCGGTCCTCGACGACAATCTGGTCAATATGATTGCAGCCGGCGAGGTTATTGAACGCCCCGCCAGTGTCGTCAAGGAGCTGATGGAAAACAGCATCGATGCGGGGGCTCGGCGGATTGTTGTACAGGTTGAGCAAGGGGGGCGGGACCTGATCCGCGTCAGTGATGACGGCTGCGGAATTGCTTTTGAGGATTTGCCGCTGGCCTTTGAACCGCACGCGACCAGCAAGATTCGCACCAGTGAGGATTTGCTGCGGATTTCGACGATGGGCTTTCGGGGGGAGGCGCTGGCGAGCATTGCGGCGGTTTCCCGGCTGGTGATGGTCAGCCGTCCTGCAGACAGCATTCAGGCCGGACACATGGAAATCGACTGCGGACAAAAAAGCCCTCCGGTGCCCGCCGCCGGGCCGGTGGGAACCACCGTCGAGGTGCGGCAGATTTTTTATAAGCTTCCTGCACGGCGCAAATTCCTTCGCTCGGCCAATACGGAAATGACGCATGTCGTCGAGCAGTTTACCCGCGTTGCCCTGGCTTATCCGGAGCTCGAATTGGTGCTGGAGCACGGCGGGCGAACAGTGTATTCTCTCCGAGCCGGACAATCCTTGGCGGAGCGGATTGGGATTTTGTTTCCATCGGCGGTTGCGGAGGATTTGCTGGAGGTTCGGCGGCAGGAAAAAGCGATCACAATCCAGGCCCTGCTGGGCCGGCCCGACCGGGCGCGAACCAGCAGCAGTTATCAATATATCTTTCTCAATCGCCGCTTTATTCGGGATAAGTTTATCCTGCATGCCTTCAAAGAGGCCTACCGCGGATTGATTGAACCGCAGAAGCACCCCGTCGTCTTTTTGTTTCTCCAGATGCCGCCGGAGCTGTTCGATGTAAATGTGCACCCGACGAAGACGGAGGTGCGCTTTGAAAATGCCAACTGGGTTTATTCGCAGGTGCTTTCGGCACTGCGGGACAAGCTGCTTTCGATGGAGCTGCCGACCGCCGGAGCCGTCCCGGCTTCCGCCGCCTCGTTTCACGCGGAGGACCCGCTGGAGGAACTGCTTCAGAAAGACCGCGAAAGCCGGATTCGGCAGGCGATGGACGACTTTTTCCAGTCGCATTCAGCCGGTGCATCCGTTCAGAAAAGACTGCCTTTTGTACCGTCGCCGCCGGCTGATTGGAAGCCGCTGAAGCCGGCGGATGCCGGAGAAGCCGAAGTGCAGTCTGGTCCGTTTGCCTGTCTTCAGATTCACAACAGTTATCTGGTGCTGCCGACGGCGGACGGCTTTGAGGTGATTGACCAGCATGCCCTTCACGAGCGAATCTTGTATGAGCGGCTGCGTGCGGCGGCAGCGGCCGGACCGTTAACTTCTCAGCGGCTTTTGGTGCCGGTGATTCTGGATGTGTCCGATGCGCAGCTGGATGCCTTAAAGCGGGCGGCCCATCTGGTGGGAAAACTGGGAATTGAATGGGATATGTTCGGCCCCCGGAGCATTGCCGTCCATTCGTTTCCGGTTTTGCTGGAAGGTGTGTCTGTGGAGGCGTATATTCAGGACATGCTCGATGCGTTTCTGGACAAAGGTTCGGACGTGGATGAAGAGCGGCTGCTGGCGGAGGTGCTGGAGCGTGCGGCCTGCCGGGCGGCGGTCAAAGCGGGACAGCCGCTGACGCCGGCAGAGATTGAACAATTGCTGGCGGACCGCAAACTGGCCGAAACCCCCGGACGATGTCCGCACGGCAGACCGACCTCTCTGGTCTTTACCCTGAAAGAACTTGAAAAACAGTTTAAGCGGACCGGTTTTTGAAAGGCCTTTGGTGTCAGACTTCCGGAAAATGCTGGTGTGGTTTTGCCTGCTGCTGTTAGGTTTTGTTTTGGCGGCATCGCTGGTTTCCTTTCGGCGGACAGCTTTGAAAATGCAGTCATTGCAGCCGGAGGATGGGTCCCTGCGTATCGTCTCGCTGGCCCCGAATCTGACGGAGATTCTGTTTGCGATGGGGCTGGGTGAGCAGGTGGTTGGGGTCAGCTCCGACAGCAATTTCCCGCCGGAGGCCGCCCGCTGCAAAAAGGTCGGAACGTTCTGGAATCCGGATGCCGAGGCGGTTCTGGCGGTTCGTCCGACCCTCGTGATTACACTCGGTTTTGAGCAGCAGGCGAATTTAGCCGCTTTGCTGGAGCGAAGCGGCTGTCGGACGCTCCGGCTGGACGTGGATACGCTCCCTCAATTGTATAAAGCCATTGAGGCAATCGGCTCGGCCGCCGGATGTCCCCGGGCGGCGGAGGATTTGGTGCGTCAGATTGCCGAGGGGCTGGAAGCGTTTCGAGGAAAAGCGGGGAATTGTGCTCGGAGAGCCGTCTGGATTATTCAGCGTCAGCCCCTGCGGGCGGCGGGAAAGAAAACGTATTTTACAGAACTTTTGGAGATAGCCGGCGCCGGCAATGCGGTCAGTTCATCTCTCTATTCGTTTCCGCTGCTCACCGAGGAACATTTTTTGTCCTGCGATGCGGAGGTGATTTTCGAGACAGCAGACACCCCGGCGGACCTGGAGCGTCAGAAGGCGACGGCAAAGATCTTTTACCGCCGCTTTCGCGGGGTTCCGGCCGTGGAGCAGGGTCGAGTTTATGTGCTCAACGGAGATTTGCTGTGTCGGCTGGGACCGCGGATTCCGCTGGCACTGGAAGAGATAGTCCGCTGTCTGTGCGGACAGGCGGAGGGGGCCCTGTGATTACCGCCAGGCAGCTGCTGAAAGAAGTGACAATCGGCCTTTGCGGGCTGGCGCTGGTGGTTTTTTTGTGTGCGTTCGTCGGTTCAGAACCGCTTTCTGTGGAGGGAATCGTCAAAGGCCGTCAGCCGGATGCCCAGATTTTCTTTCAGGTTCGGATTCCCCGTCTTCTGCTGGCGGTTTTGGTGGGGGCCTCGCTGGCCTCGGCCGGGGCTGTTTTTCAGGTTTTGCTCAGAAATCCCCTGGCGGAACCGTATATTCTGGGAATCTCCAGCGGAGCAGGGCTGGGGGTTATGACGGCGGTACTGGTAGGGGTTCATTGGAGCGGATGGGGACTGTCCGGGGCATCTTTGCTTGCCTTTGTCGGAGCAGCCGGTACCACCTTGCTGGTCTGGTGGCTCGGTGGATTTACCGGCCGCACGGTGGGGCCGGGGCTGATTTTGGCCGGCGTCATCGTGAATGTTTTCTTTTCCGCTGTGATGATGCTGTTGGCCTCGATGGCTCCGGGCGGTCAGTTTCAGACCACTCTTTTTTGGCTGATGGGCTGCCTGAGTTCTTATACGGATTGGCCGGTTTGGCTGGTAAGTGTAGTGCTGGTCGGAGCGGGGTTCGGAGTGCTGTTCTATTTGAGCCCGCAGCTGAATATTCTTTCGCTGGGCACCTCAGAGGCCCGCAGCTTGGGCGTGGTGCCGGAGCGGCTTTTTCCGACAGCCCTTGCAGCGGCGGCTTTGATGACCTCAACAGCCGTCAGTTTAAGCGGTTTGATTGGTTTTGTGGGACTGATTGTCCCTCATTCCGTTCGGCTGCTTTTTGGGGCTGACCATCGACGGCTTCTGCCGATGTGTGCGATTTTTGGGGCCGTTTTTTTGGTAATTTCCGATACGATTGCGCGGATTTTGATTCATCAGGTTCAACTGCCTACCGGGGTTGTTACAGCCCTGGCAGGCGGACCTTTTTTCCTTTTTCTGCTGATTCGGCAGTCAAAACAGCTTTACGGAGGCACTCTTTGAGTTTTATTCAGATTCAAAATCTGGCATTCTCCTTCGGGGGAATTGAGGTTTTTAGGGATTTATCGCTGACGATTGAAAAGGGAAGCTTTTGCGGGTTAGCGGGTCCGAATGGAGTTGGGAAAAGTACGCTTTTAAAACTTATCGGTGGGCATTTAGAGCCTTCAAGAGGGAGTGTTCAAATAGAATCTTTGACAGACATTTCCAAGACTGTTGCGTATTTGCCTCAAGAGACTATTCCTGTATTTGGATATACTGTATCAGAAATAGTGATGATAGCCCGATATTGTCGAAAAAAAAGGTTGTTTTTTGAGGAAGAGGAGGATTTTAGGGCTGTGCGGGAAGCAATGCATTTGACTTCGACGGAGCATCTGGCTTCTCGGCCGATTACGCATTTGAGCGGCGGAGAAAGACAACGGGTTTATTTGGCTCGTGCCATTGCCCAACAGACGCCGGTGCTGCTGCTGGATGAACCGGTCAGCCATTTAGACCTGAAACATCAGGTTCTTATCTGTGAAGTTTTGCGACGTCTTCAGAATCAGCAAAATAAGACCATTGTGATGGCCACACATGATTTAAATACGGCTTCTTTATATTGTGATTGGATGATTTTACTGGGGAGAGGGGGACGCTTGATAAGCGGGCCGGTCGGAGAAGTTTTAACAAAAGAGAATATAGAAGGTATATATGATATAGAATGTAATGTATATACATCTCACGGAGTTCGTCTTTTTGGGCCGAGGGTCGCCAAAGCCGAGTGTTTGCCGGATGAGAACAAGGTTAAGTAACTGTAAAATAAGAAGATAGTTTAGGTTCAGCAGAAAGGTTTTTCTGCCGATGAGAGTTGAAGTATTTGCTTTTCTTACGAGTCACAATTTTGTATGATGACGGGACTTGGCGATCATAGAAAAGAGAGAGATAGAAACCGTGGCGAAAAAATCAAAACCAAAATCTGGAAAGAAGCAGGAATCCAAGAAACCTACCTCTGCTTCAAAGACGAAAAAGACAGCCAATCCGGGAAAAACAGCAGGCAGCCGGAAAGTATCTCAAAAATCGGCAAAGGCAAAACCTTCCGCCAATACGTCTTCCCCCAAAACCCGGACTTCTCTCAGTCCTGAGGAATTAGAACATTTCCGGCAGCTTCTTCTTGCAAAACTGAAGGAGATTACCGGAGATGTGCATTGGCTGGAAAATCAGGGATTACATCGATCTCGACAGGATTCAACGGGAGATTTGTCCAATATGCCGATTCATATGGCGGATATTGGAACAGATACTTATGAGCAGGAGTTTTCGCTGGGCCTGATGGACAGCGAACGCCGACTGGTACGGGAAATTCTGGATGCCTTAAGACGCATTGAACAAGGGACTTACGGTATTTGTGAGGGTACGGGCAAACCGATTCCCAAAGGACGTCTTGAGGCCAACCCCTGGGCACGTTATTGTGTAGAATATGCTTCTTTGCTGGAGCAGGGGAAGGTAATTGAGCATCGGTACTCTGGTCCGATTCGATTTGCTGATGGGCTTGAGGAAGAAGCTGACGAAGAGGAGGGAAATGAAACTCCGGAAGAAGAGAGCGAAGAGGCAGAACTGGGTCCGGAAGAAACGGATTCTGACATCGAGTTGGATGGAGAAGATTTTGAGGAAGAGGACGGTTCTTTCTTTTGAGCAGTCGGAGCAGGAGCGGATTTTGGGAATTAGGAGAGAAGGAGTGAATGAAGAAGAGAAATTGTCCCATCTGCGGCAAGGAAACTTTTTTTCAGCAGGGCTCCGAACGGAATCCGTTTTTCCCCTTTTGCAGTCAGCGATGCCGCTGGGTGGATTTGGGGCATTGGCTGGATGGTGCGTATCGGATTCCTGCCGAGGAGTCGCCTTCGAAAGAAGAGTCCGAGTCGGAAAAAGAGGGTTCTGAAGCGGAATAAAGCATTGCCGGAAAAGAAAAATCGGATAAGATGAAGTTGAAAAGGTTGAACGAAGCTTAAATCCGGAATGCATCCACGCGGAGTAACAATGGTTCGAGAACATTCCATTCGGCAGATGTGGGATGATTTGGCTCTTCCGGAATTGACGCGGACTTTGCGGCTGGCTATCGGTCCAACCAAAGTTCTTTTGGCCTTTTTGTTTGTTCTGCTGCTTTGCGGCGGCGGTCTGATGCTGGATCTGGTTACTCGATCGGTGACTGTGCTGCCGCCCCAGGCAATGGCGGGTGCACCGACGGATTCGATTTTCCGGAAAGGAGACGAGCTGGCTGTTTATTTAGAGAATCCGTCAAGGACCTGGGAATATATTCAGTTTTACAGAGAACACACAGAGGGACGCGGGGTTTTTTCCGTCTTGTGGAATTTTTTTGCCGCTCGGTTTAATCATGCCACTACACGTCTTCTTGAACTGGGTTCTTCGAATCTTTTTGCGAATTTGGCCAACGTGGGGTACAACCTTTGGCTGTGTGTACGGGCGCTGGCCTGGGCGGTGGAGTATCATCCTTTTTACAGTCTTATTTATTTCACGTATGCCGGTTTGCTGACATGCTTTTTCGGAGGGGCGATCTGCCGGTGTGCCGCACTGGAGTTTGCCCGTTTTGAAAAACCCGGCATCGGAGAGGCCATCCAGTTTGCTCGGGAACAGTGGAAATCTCTTCTGACGGCTCCTCTGATTCCGCTGGGAATGCTGGCGGGAATCGGGGGGATTTTTTATCTGGTGGGTTTGGCTGGGAATATTCCGTGGGTCGGGGAGCTGCTGCTGGGGCTGCTGATTGGGGTTCTGTATCTGCTTGGACTGGCGATGTCGATTCTTCTGCTGGCGATGCTGACAGGCGGGGGGCTGCTGTTTCCGGCGGTAGCGTATGAGAAGACCACCGGTCTGGATTCGATCGGAAGGGCGTTCAGTTATGTTATCAATCAGCCGCTTTGGATGCTGTTTTATACCGTGGTGGAGCTGATTTTGGGAACGCTGTTTTATTTGTTTATACGTCTTTTTGTATTTTTATTTTTGCGGCTGACCTATACGCTGGTGAGTTTGGGATTTACGGAAGGGCAGATTGACAAACTGCACCGGATTTGGACGGAGCCGACGTTTTTTCATCTGCTGAATTCGCCGATGAAAGCAGCCAACTGGTCGGAAAAAACGGCCTGGGGGATGATTTATCTGAGTTTGCTTTTTATTGTGGCCTTGGTAATGGCGCTGGTTGTCAGTTATTTCTTTTCCGCCATTACGGTTTTGTATGCCCTGATGCGCAAGAAAGTGGATAAAATCGGAATTACTCAGGTGGAAGTTGCTTTGGAAACCTGCAGCAAAGATTTGAAGGATTCTGTATGACTGAACAGACGGTCGATTCGCAGCCAATGAAGCCGGGTAAACTTGACAAGACATCAACCAACGGGGGATGGAAGGCATTTCTCCTGTTCTACCGAAAACCTCTGATTATTCTGGCTCATGTAGTTGTTTTCGTCGGGGCTTTGACGCTGGCCTTCTTGTTTGCGTTTAATATGCAGCTGCTTCGCCGATGGGCGGTTTATCCGTTTCCTGTCCTGCTGGCAGTGGTTTTACCGGTCAAACTATTGGTTTTTGGACGGTTTGATCAGTATCGCGGGTGGTGGCGGTATGTCGGGATGTCGGACCTGATTCAGATTGCCAAGGCCTCCCTGGTCAGCACAGTGATTCTGATGGTCCTTTGGTATTCATACGGATGGTTCGGCGATTCTTTTGTGCCTGCCTCCTCGGTGGAGGCCGTTCAGAAAAAGGTTCGTCTGCTGGAAACGCAGCTGTCCGAGGCCCTGACCAGCGAAGAGACGCTTCATCTGCGACAGCATTATTATAACCTGAAGGGGCTGGAAAATCTGCTTTCCGTAAGCCGCATCTCTGTGCTGCGGAGAGAAAGTCAGTCTCTGCCGGTCAACAGCCAGGAACGTCTGCGTTTGGAATTGGAAATCGAACGGTGCCTGGAGTTTCAGAAGACCATCGAAGGCGTGATTATGCTCGATTTGTTTACCACCATTATGCTTTTGTCCGGTCTTCGAATGCTGATTCGGCTTTATCATGAAGAGTTTTTTGCAGAAAGCCGAAAAGCTCTGCGTCGGTTCTTAATTGTCGGAGCCGGCGATGCCGGAGAGGCCCTGCTGCGCGAAATGATGCGGCATAAGGATACCCCCTATCAGGTTATCGGGTTTGTGGATGATGACCCGCTGAAATATCGAATGAAAATCCACGGGGTGCCGGTGCTTGAAACCATCGAGCAGCTGCCGCAAATCTGTCAGAAGTACAGCGTGGATGAGATTGCCATAGCGATTCCCAGTGCAACACCCAAACAGATGCGCCGCGTGGTGCAAATCTGTCAGGGGACCAAACTGCGGTTCAGTACAGTTCCGTCGATTACGGATATTGCCTCCGGCAAGCTGCGGGTTTCCCAAATCCGCGATGTGGATATCAATGACCTCTTGGGGCGGGAAGAGGTGAAGCTGGACATTGACGGGATTCGGCGGTTCTTGACAGGCAAGACCATTCTGGTAACCGGTGCGGGGGGGTCGATTGGTTCGGAGATGTGCCGACAGGTCTGCGGATTTGGTCCGAAATGTCTGCTGCTGGTGGAACAGGCCGAAAATCCCCTTTTCTTTATTGAAGGAGAACTGCGGAAGACCTATCCGAACGTGCCGCTGGAAACCCTGATTTGTGATATTACGGACCGCGTGCGCGTGGATCAGATTTTTGACCGGTTTCGTCCGGAAGTAGTGATTCACGCGGCGGCTCACAAGCATGTGCCTCTGATGGAAATCAATCCCGGGGAGGCCATCAAGAACAATGTCATCGGAACGATGAATGTAGCAGATGCGTCTGATCGGGTGGGTTCGGAGCATTTTGTGATGATCAGCACCGATAAGGCCGTCAACCCGACCAGCATTATGGGGTCATCCAAGCGTATCGCGGAAATGTATATTCAGGACCTGAACAATACAAGCAAAACGCATTTCGTGACGGTGCGGTTCGGGAATGTGCTGGGCTCGAACGGTTCTGTGGTGCCGATTTTCAAAAAACAGATAGCCGAAGGCGGACCGGTGACCGTAACGCATCCGGAAATGCGGCGGTATTTTATGACGATTCCGGAGGCCAGCCAGCTGGTGCTTCAGGCGGCGGCCATCGGCAAAGGAGGAGAGATTTTTGTTCTGGATATGGGCGAGCCGGTTAAGATTGTGGATTTGGCTCGGGATTTGATTACGCTGAGCGGTTTTCGTCCGGGGGAGGATATTGAGATTGTCTTTACAGGGCTGCGGCCTGGGGAGAAGCTGTTTGAGGAATTGTCGATTGCCGGCGAGGATATGATTCCGACCGTGCATCCGAAGATTGCCGTTTGGAAGAATATCCCCAAAGACCGGCAGTTTTTACGCACCCATATCCAGAAGCTGATTGAGGCGGCCTATGCACAAGACCGCCAAAAGATTGTGGAAATCATCAAGATATTAATTCCGCAATATATGGGGTCTCCCGCCGCACCTGCTCATTCAAAGTAGGGCTGCTTTTTTGCCCGACAACGAGGGGAAAGGCAGGGCTTATTCCGCTGTCGAGTGGACCACCTCTTCCCGCGGATGGGCGTTCTGATACTGTTCTTTCATTCGGCTGGTCGTTACGTGGGTGTAAATCTGGGTTGTGGACAGCGACTGGTGGCCGAGCAGTTCCTGAACGCTGCGAAGGTCTGCTCCGTTGTTGAGCATGTGGGTGGCGAAGCTGTGCCGCAGTGTGTGCGGACTGATGGATGGGTCCAGGCCGGCCTGAACGAGGTATTTGTCCATTTTGCGACGGACGCTGCGGGTGCTCAGTCGCTTGCCGTGCTTGTTGGCAAAGAGGACTTTCGTATCAAAACTCGGATCGGACTGAATCCGTTTGTTGCGGAATTCAATGTAATGCTGGATGGACTGCAGGGCGCTGGAGCCGATGGGGCAGATGCGTTCTTTTTTGCCTTTGCCGCGCACGTGAATGACCTCACCCAAGAAGTCCACATCTTCGAGGTTGAGAGCGACCAGCTCGCTGACCCGCATTCCGGTGCTGTAAAGGACTTCAAGCATGGCCCGGTCTCTCGCTCCCAGCCAGGTATCCGTCGGCGGGGTGTTCAGAAGTTTTTGAACCTGTTCGTATTCGAGGAACTTGGGCAGTTTCTTTTCCTGCTTGGGGGTTTTGATGGAGGACACCGGGTTGCTGCTGATGCGGCCGCGCTTAACAAGGAACTTATAGAAACTGCGCAGGGTTGCCAGTTTTCTTGCTGTGGTGGATTTGGTATAATGGCGTTCATTCAGGAAGGCCATAAATTTCCGCACGGTCTGAACGTCTACAGACAGCAGAAGCTGATCCGGTTCGGCAGGAGCAGCATCCGGATTGGCTTTTTGCTCATCCTGAAGGAACTGAATGAATTGTTCAAGGTCGGCTCCATAACATTTGGCGGTGTGATCGGAAAAATGTTTTTCCAGCTTGAGATATGTGATGAATTCCTGAATGTTTGCCGCGTCTTTCATAATTGTTCCTTCTTTCTATCTTTCCTTGGGAAAGGTTATTCGAGGTCTTCGCTGTCTTCGTTCGATTCGGAGGTCTGCATAGGAAGAGGGAGGTCTTTGTACAGGAGCTGGTCGGCCTGACCGATTAATGATTGCGTAAGACAAAAACTAAGGACGGCGGCGTCAAACCAGTCAAAATCAGTCCTTGGGTCTGTTGCGCAAGCCACCAGGGCATCCAAAAGAGGTCCCTCCTGTCCCGGTTCATAACGGAAAATATATTTTTCTCCGCCTTTATTGAGGACCAGCTGTTTTTTTTCTGTATTCATAACTTGACGTTCCGATAAGTGAAAATCTCTACATCTTTTATCGGTCGAAAGAGTGGTTTCTAAAGTAATTTTTTGTTTTTTCCGGCGAAAATGAAAGGCGGTTTTTCAATAAGAAAGGAACGACCGATAATAAAAAAAAATAAAGACAAAGAAAATCAAGAAAGGACGGATGTTGATAAATTGCCTAATTTACGCAGAAGTAAGATTTTCCGTTGCGGTTTTCGATACGTACCTGCTTGTTTTCCAGAAGGCGCTGGAGATATTTGGCTGCCAGAGAGGGGGCAATCTGAAGACTGGCGGCCAGCTCTTCGAGGGCACAGGGGCGACGCTTGAGGGTTTCGAGGATTGTTTGTTCCGAAAAGGGCTTTTTTTCATCTGTTCCGGTTTTGGGAAAATCGGCAATGACCTCGGCGTTTGGATGAAGCTGAGGGGCTATTTGTTCCAGGACAGACAAAGGGACAGCCCGGATATGCGGATGAGCGGTGGGGCGGACGGCGGTGTTCAGCTGGACTTTGTCCGGATTAATTTTTTTGATAAGGCGATTCAGATTTGTAATGGAAGCGGGGTCGGTGTTGAGCCCTTCACAAAGGAAGATTTCCAGCCAGATTGGGCCTTTGTATTCACGGCGAAAAAGAATCAATCCTTCCACAAAGCGTTCAAAAGACAGACTTTCATGGGGCTGGTTGATTTTTCTGAATGTTTCCGGGTCGCCTGCATCGAGGGAGGGAAGGACCACATCGGCCAGCGAGCATTGTTTTCGGACCTCCGGGTCCCAGAACAGCGTGCCGTTGGTAATCAGGGCTGCCGGGATTTTCGTTAAGCGATGAATTCCTTCAATAATTTCATCGAGACGGCTGTGAAGGGTTGGTTCACCGGAACCGCTGATTGTAATATAGTCCGCTGCGATTTCTTCCCTCAGCCACCGGCGGATTTCTTCGAGAATGTCCTCAGGGGGAACATAGTTTTTTCGTTCGAGAGTCTGGGCGGCGTCTGTTCCTAATTGGCAATATAAGCAATTTTGTGTGCAGGTTTTGAAAGGGACTGGGTCCACGCCGAGACTTCGCCCGAGGCGCCGGGATGGAACCGGGCCGAAAAGATAACGATATTTGGAGGCCGGATTATTCATCAGGGCTGACGAACAATTTGGAAAATGCCGTAACAAGTCTTTACAAGGGCTTCGACCTGGTCTAACGGCAGCATACAGTCGGCATCGCAAAGGGCTTTTTCCGGAGTCGGGTGGACTTCCATAAAGAGGCCGTCGGCTCCGGCTGCTGTTGCGGCCCGTGCCAGAACAGGGGCCAAATCCCGCCGACCCGCACTGGCGGTTCCTAATCCGCCGGGTCTTTGGGTGCTGTGGGTGGCATCGAAAATGACCGGACATCCGAGGTTCTGCATAGCCGGGATGGCGGTCATATCATTAACGAGCCGGTTGTATCCGAAAAAGGTTCCTCGCTCCGTCAGGAAAATCTGCTGCCCGCCGGCGGCCCGGATTTTTTGAACGGCGTTTTTCATTTCTTCTGGACTGACAAACTGGCCTTTTTTGACATTCACGGGTTTTCCGCTTTTGGCGCAGGCAACCAGAAGGTCGGTTTGGCGACACAGAAAGGCGGGAATTTGGAGGCAGTCCACTACTTGAGCCGCAGGGAGGACCTGCGAGGGTTCATGAATATCAGTTAAAACAGGCAGACCTGTTTTTCGACGGACTTTTTCGAGCACTTCAAGGCCCTTTTCCAGACCGGGGCCGCGAAAACTTTCAATGCTGGTTCGGTTGGCTTTGTCAAAACTGGCTTTGAAGACAAAGGGGATTTGGGTTCGTTTTTGAATCTGGAGAAGCGCATCGGCTACATCCAGGCACAATGACTCACTTTCAATCACACAAGGCCCGGTGATGATGAAGAACGTTTTGCCTAGCTCGATTGAAGCCGGTCCGATTTGATAGATGGTTCTGTTTTGCATAGATTATCCAATCATTCTTCGCAGTCGAGTCCGAATGCCGGCGGGTTTTGTGCCGGGCGGAACAAGAACATTGATGGCCTGAGGGATCAGTTTAATTTCGGCAGGGGGCTCCGGTCCTGGGTCGCCGTCAATTTGGCAATAAATCGGCTCTTTGGCCAGCGACTCCACGGTAATCACAGTGCCCTGTTTGTAAATGACATCTTTGCCGCGTGTATGCATCTTAAAAATGGTGGCGACGGCGTGTTTGAGCAGATGGGCCTGGTTGCGGCATTTGTAGATGCATAAATCCAGTTTCCCGTCGCCGTATTGGGCATGTTTGCAGATTTGCAGCCCGATGGCATACCGGGAGATATTCCCGACAAAAACAAGACCGCGGCCGGAAAAACACTCCTGGCCGTCGATGGTAACCCGCATCGGCGGAAAGGTATGGGACCAGAAACATCTCCAAATCGGCCAAAAGTAATCGAGATGGCTGATGTGTCCGGTTCGCCAGCCGTGGATGCGGTGAATGACATCTCCATCGAAGCCGAACCCGCAGATGGAGGTAAAACATTTTCCGTTGATAGTTCCCAGGTCAAGAGGACGAAGCTGCCAGGCCTCGTAGGTTTTGATAAGTGTTTGGGGCTGCAGGTCGAAGCCCAGTTCGTTGGCCAAAAGATTTTCGGTTCCGGACGGGATAATCAGAAGGGGTTTGTCGCTTCCTTCCAGACCGTGGATAACTTCTCGGATTGTGCCGTCTCCTCCTGCAGCGGCTACCAGAGAACAATCGTAATCCACAGCGGCCTGACGGGCCAGTTCACAGGCATGAGTGAGCGACTGCGTCAGGAACGTTTTCATCCGGCAGCCGGCCTGCTGGAAATAATTCTGGAGGCATTTGACCAGGTGTTTTCGGCTGCTGGCACCGGATTTGGGGTTGATAATTAGAAAGATGTATCCGTTCAGTTTCGGCATGGCTTCTTTCGGGAGAACGGGTCAGATTTGTTTTTTCAGAAGAGCTCTGGCCAGGAGTTTGGCGTATCCTTCCGAGAGGTGGTGTTCTCGCTGAAGGCCGAGGTGAGCCAGGGCCTCTTCGACTTCGACTTCCGTGGGGGCCTCCACTTCGACAAAACACCCCATCGGAGGGACACGATCCAGGCAGATATGACAGTGTTTCCAGGTCCAGATTTTTCTGGTTTTTTTCACAATGATCCCGGAGGTAAATCCCAGTCCGAAGAAGATTTTTTTGGCGGCCTCAAAATCGCTGATTTGGACTTCGGCTTCGGGGCGCGTTTTAAAACGCCGTTTTTCTTTGGGGCTTTTGAAGGTCAGGAAAAATTTTTCCCCTTCCGGCCCGTCCTGTCTGCGCAGCCGCAGGCCGCAGCCCCGTTTCAGCGGGTGGCCGTGCGTTCCTTTCAGATACAAATCCGTTTCGCGGACCTCTTTGAGAAAAACAGCATTCATTTTTCTCAGTTGCGCTTCGAGCGGAGTCAGCGAAGGGACAGCGATTTTGGCTTCGATTTCAATTTTCACAGTCTATGGTTCCCCATCCATTTACGGGATTATGTTTACCAGCCGGGATTTTACAATGATCACTTTTTTGGGTTTTTGTCCATTCAGGACGGCCTGAATTTTCGGATGCGCCAGGGCCAGCCGTTCAATTTCCTGTTCATCTGCATCGGCGGAAACGCAGAAGCGGTCTTTGATTTTGCCGCATACTTGTAAGGCCAGCTCGACCTGTTTTTCCTGCGCCAGCTGGGGGTCAAATTGCGGCCAGGGTTCATAAGCCAGCGTATGGGAATGGCCCAGCCGCTGCCAGAGTTCTTCGGCGATATGAGGGGCAAACGGCGATAAAATCAGGATAAACGGTTCCAGAATTTGTCTGGGACGGACGGTTTGGCGTCCGAGATGATTGACGAAAATCATCATTTGGCTGATGGCGGTGTTGAAGGCGAAGTTCTCGATGTCTGAGGTCACTTTTTTGATGGTTTGGTGGAGCAGCCGCAGGGTTTGTTCATCGGGCTGGGCGTCCTGAACAGCCGGATTCAGATGGCCGGTTTCGGGGTCCACCACGAGCCGCCAGACTTTGTTCAGGAAGCGGTGGACGCCCTCAACTCCCTGCATGCTCCAGGGCTTAACGGCCTCCAGCGGCCCCATGAACATCTCGTAGAGCCGCATCGAGTCGGCTCCGTACTGAGCAATAACGGAATCGGGATTGATGACGTTGCCGCGGGATTTGCTCATTTTCTGGTTGTCTTCCCCCAGAATCATCCCCTGATTAATCAGTTTCTGGAAGGGTTCCGGAGTGGAGACGTATCCGAGGTCATAAAGCAGTTTATGCCAGAATCGGGAATAGAGCAGGTGGAGAACGGCATGCTCAGCCCCTCCAATATACAAGTCGACCGGCATCCAGTATTTTTCGACGGCGGGGTCGAAGGGTGCTTTGTCATTGGCGGGGTCGAGGTAGCGCAGGTAATACCAGCAGCTGCCGGCCCATTGGGGCATGGTGTTGGTTTCGCGTTTGGCTTTTGTTCCATCCGGCAGGGTGACATTGACCCAGTCCACGGCCTTGGCCAGGGGCGGCTCTCCGGTGCCGGTGGGTTTGAAGTCATCCAGTTCGGGCAAGCCCAGCGGCAGGTCGGATTCGGACAAGGCGATGGTGCGTCCGTCCTCGGTGTGAAGGATGGGGAAGGGCTCGCCCCAGTAGCGCTGCCGGCTGAACAGCCAGTCTCGCAGTTTGTAATTGACGGCCTTTTTGCCGAGCCCTTTTTCTTCGAGCCAGGCCGTGATTTTTTCTTTGAAAACCGGTGTAGGCAGGCCGTCAAACGGCCCGGAATTGAAGGCCGTTCCGTCGCCGGTAAAACAGACTTGTCCGGCCTGGACCTGCTGGGCCAGTGCCGGGTCGTCGGGTTTGACGACGGGAATGATGGGCAGGCCGAATTTTTGGGCGAATTCGAAGTCGCGTTCATCATGGGCCGGAACAGCCATAATGGCACCGGTGCCGTAACTGATGAGGACATAATCGCTGATCCAGATGGGAATCTGTTTGCCGTTGACGGGATTGACGGCGAAAGCCCCCGTAAATTGACCGGTTTTTTCCTTGGATAATTCCGTGCGGTCAAGGTCGCTTTTTCGGGCGGCCTGTTCTTTATATTCCGCAACGGCTTGTTTGTATTGCGGAGTTGTGATGGAATCCACAAGCGGATGTTCCGGAGCCAGAACCATATACGTGGCCCCAAAGAGTGTGTCGGGGCAGGTGGTGAAGATGCGGATTGTGGTGTTGTGTCCGACGACGGCGAAACTGACTTCTGCACCAATGCTGCGTCCAATCCAGTCCTGCTGAAGTTTTTTGATGGATTCGGGCCAGTCGAGCTGATTGAGGCCTTCGAGGAGGCGTTCGGCATAACGGGTGATGCGAAGCATCCATTGACGCATCGGCTTTCGGATGACCGGATAGCCGCCGCGTTCGCTGACGCCGCCGACGACTTCCTCATTGGCCAGCACCGTTCCGAGGGCCGGGCACCAGTTGACCGGGGCTTCGGCCTCGTAGGCAAGCCGGTGGTCATCGATGTATTTCCGGACGGCCTTTTCGCCCTGCGCGGCGATTTCTTCCGGAATCGGCAGCTCTTCAATCGGCCGGGCCTTCTGGAGGTTTTCGTCAAACCAGCTGTTGTAAAACTTCAGGAAAATCCATTGGGTCCATTTGTAATAGCGGATATCAGTAGTATCGACCTGGCGGTCCCAGTCGTAGCTGAAGCCAAGAGCCTGAATCTGACGGCGCATATTTTCGATATTCCGCTGGGTGGTAATAGCCGGATGGGTGCCGGTCTGGACGGCGTATTGTTCGGCGGGCAGACCAAAGGCGTCCCAGCCGATTGGATGGAGGACATTGTAGCCCTTCATTCGCTTGTATCGTGCGACAATATCGCTGGCGGTGTATCCTTCCGGATGGCCGACGTGAAGGCCCTGTGCGGACGGATAGGGAAACATATCGAGGACGTAGTATTTGGGGCGTTCGGAAAGCGGAGCTTTCGGGTCGGGCTTAGGGGGCTGCTGGCCTTTTTGAAGAGGTCGGCCGTCCGGGGCCTTGAAGGTTTTATTGCGAAGCCAATAATCCTGCCATTTTTTTTCGATTGCAAGAAAGTCGTATCGGCCGTTTTCCATAAGAATTCTCAATACTTGCTAAAACCTACATTATTTATCAGCAATGAATGATTTGATTGGAAAAGCACATTATATCCAAATTCTATCGGTAAGCAACGGCAAGGATTTATTTCTCTTCATTCGTCGCGCTTAGGTCGATGAGAAATAAGGAAGAGGAGGGGAAATAGTTCAGTACTTCCCGAGTCAGGTTGAACCAGCCGGGGCATTCGTCCAGAACGGCACTGTCGCTTGTGGCGACCGGTGCAGGGGTTTGTCGGAGGAGCTGGTCCGGATTTTGATGAATTTCGACCTGCCAGGGGAGGTTTTGGGTTTTGAAGAAGTCTTCCAGGAGGGCTTTCAGACGCCCGGAGTTGGACACGGGACGGTCCAGGAGCCAGAGGACTTCTTTTGGGTTCAGCTTTTTGAGAGTCTCGGCAGCCAGTTCGACCGCCGGAAGGGTTTCGGAAACTTTTCTCCAGGTTCCGTGAAGACCGGAGAGGTCTCGGATGCATCCATCCTGTCCGATTAAGAGCACAGCGCCGCCCAGGGCGGCCTCGAGGGTGATGAGGATGTTGTATCCGTCCAGCAGAAGTGTGCGGTCGGCGAGGTTTGAAGGGGGGATTTCTTTCTGCTTTCGCAGGATTCGCTGGGTATCGGTGCAGGCGGAACGCATGACGGCCAGCCGCTGCCGGCTGTCGAGGGAAAAGTGGTCCCCCACCAGTTTTAAGGCGCTTGTCGGGGCATAACCGCGAGACAAGAGCCAGGAATAATGGCTGACGGCCTTTTGGAGGAGGGGGATTTGGTCAGGGGCAAACAGCCGCCTGTCTTCCGGATGAGGACCGCGATGGGTGCGTTTGTCAGGCATTCTTTCAGGATACCGGAAGCGGAAAGGCAGTTCAAGGGAGGAAAAAGTTGACAGAGAAGGTTGTTTTTTCTACGATTCGCTTTTTTAGGAACAGGATATGCCCAGTCACAATCTGGCCCACATACAAATAGGCAATCTGGATGTTTTGGGGTATTCGGTTGCCGGCGAGGAAACGATCGTTGCGATGCCGCAACTGGATGTCTGTTTTGACATCGGCAAGGCCCCTGACCAGGTGATTCCCATCAATCATGTGCTCCTGACGCACGGTCATATGGACCATGCGGTGGGTATTGCCTATTATCTTTCGCATCGTCAGTTTTGCGGTCTTTCGCCGGGGACAGTTTTGGCTCCGCCGAATACGCTCGGTCCGATTCGACAGATATTGAATGCCTGGAGCAAGCTCGACGGAAGCCGGATTAAAAGCAATCTTGTTCCAGTTGGTCCGGGGGAGGAATATCCGGTCAAACCGAATCTATTTGTGAGGGTTTTCCCCACAAAGCATACGGTTGGGGCGGTTGGGTTTTCTGTTCTTGAACGCCGCAAAAAACTCCGAGAGGAATATCAGGGGTTAACGGGTCCGCAATTAGTAGAATTAAAACGGCAGGGAATCGAGATTGACCGGCCGCTGGAGATTCCGTTGGTCAGTTATCTGGGGGATACACAGTATGTGGACTTTTCGCAGCTGGATTATATTTCCAACAGTCGGCTGTTAATTGCCGAGTGCACCTTTTATGAAGAGGAGCACGCCGGCCGGGCGGAGGCGGGTCGGCACATGCATATTGAGGAATTAGGACCGCTGCTGGAAAAGATGAACAATGAGTTTGTGCTGCTGACGCATCTGACGCAGCGGACGAGCTTATCAGAAGCCCGGCAAATGCTGAAGCAGAAGCTGCCGTCTTCGGTATTCCGCAAAGTGTTTTTGCTGATGGATTATCTGCCGACCAGACGAGCTGGAAAGAAGACGAAGAAGTCCGGTTCGCCGGAGGGCACTCAGGAGGAAACGGCCTGCTGAAGGAGCAGCCAGACGCGCAGGACTTCCGCCACACTCCAGGCCTGGGCGGGACATCCGCGGGGATAGTGCGGTGCGTCCCCATCGAAGATTTCCGAAATGCTGCCCAGACAGGCGTGGTTGGCAAAATGATGAATCAACGGAGAAAGCATGGCAGCGGTTTGCTTGCGGGCCTGCGGACTGCGGTTGTGGACTTTCAGAAAGGCCTCCAGAAAGGCCCCCATCAGCCACGGCCAGACGGTTCCCTGATGATAGGCGGCATCGCGGCGGAACATATCTCCTTCGTATCGTCCGATGTAGCGGGGGTCGCGCGGGCTGAGGGTCCGAAGGCCGTAGGGGGTCAGCAATTCCTGCTGGACGATTTGGACCACGCGTTTCTGGCGGTTAGCCGACAGGGGGCTGTGAAGAAGGGAGACGGCGAAAATCTGGTTGGGGCGGATGGACGGGTCGGGTGTGCCGTCGGGCAGGATGCAGTCATTCAGGCAGCCGGTGTGTTCATTCCAGAAAAGCCGACTGAAATTCTGTTTGACCAGTTCAGCACGAGCCGTGAAAAATTCGGATTTGGAGCGGTTTCGGTCTTTGAAGTACTCGGCCGTGCGGCACAGGATGTCGTACCAGAGGGCGTTGATTTCCACGGCCTTGCCGTATCGAGGGGTAAAGACCACATCGCCGCATTTGGCATCCATCCAGGTTAATTGAGTCTGCGGGTCGCCGCCCGTAATGAGGCCGTCCACATCGGCGTGGATGCCGAAACGCGTCCCTGCCTGGTATCCGTTGAGGATTTGCAGAACGGCGGGCAGAAGATTTTTTTCGAAAAAGGAATCGTTCTGTGTTTGTTGGAGCCATTGGTAGGCGGCTTCGACAAACCAAAGCGAGGCGTCGATGCTGTTGTAATGGGCCGGTCCGCCGTAGTCATCAAACCGGTTGGGAATCATCCCTTCACTGACGGCCTCAGCGAAGGTCTGCAGGACGCCGGCGGCTGTGTCGGCCCGGCCGGTGCTCAGACAAAGGCCCGGCAGGGCAATAAAGGCATCGCGTCCCCAGTCGAGAAACCAGGGGTAGCCGGCCAGGATGGTCGGACTTGTGCGTCCCTGAATGGTTCGTTCGACCATGAATTGCCCCGCAGAGATAAACAGGGCTTTTTGGATGGGGTCTCGCGAGAAAGCGTTGCGGCAGAGATCTTTTTGGCGATTGGAAAGGTCTTCGAGCATTTGCTGAAAATCCGGCGGTTCGAAGGCGGCACCGGAGGGCTTCAGGGCCGCCCAAAGGATGACCGAACCGGGCTGTTCAATGCGGCAGGAGTACCAGCCGGGCGTCCAGAGGTCTTCGAAACAGTCCTGTCCCCGCTGCGCCTCGATGCGATAGTAAAAGCGGTACCACCAATGGGGTTCCGGCCGGAAGGCCATCGATGAGGCGACGATATGCAGCTGAAGGTCGTCTTCGGAGGGGCCGGCGATTCGGACGGCATGCGGCCCTTTAGTTTCAGCGGTTATGGGGCGGACGGCGTTCTGGAGGCCGTGAAAATCCCGCATGGCCGCCAGCGGCAGCAGAGAAAACGTAAATGGGCGGACCAGATGGCTGAAAGCATACTCGACGGCGACGATGTCTTCGGTGGGGTGCAGATAGACGGATTTGGTGCATCGGGCCAGACCGAGTTCATATTCGAAATGAACGCCGATGTCGCGGGAAAAGGCGGTCAGGTGTTCGTATCCTTTCGGGTGGAAGGTTCGGTCGAATTCGAAACAGCTGAATTCCAGCGAATCTTCTTCGAGGGAGATTTTTTCCAGGCAGGCAGCCAGGCCGAGAAACCGGGCGGCCGGAGGATGCGGGGTTCCGATAAGCAGGCCGTGATAGCGTCGGGTATTGCAGCCGGCCAGCGTGGAAAAGGCGAATCCGCCGCGGCTGTTGGTCAGGAGCCATTCCCGGCTGAGCATCTCCTCCAGCGGCAGGTCGCTGAGGTTGACGGCCAGGATGGCTTCTTTTTGCAGTTCCATTGCATTGTTTCAGGCCGAACAGTCGTTTCAGGAGGCCTGTTCGGTGACGGTTTGCTGGGTCAGGACCTGTTTGCAGCGTTCCCGCAGATGATTGAGCACGTTCATATAATTGATATAGGAATCGTACGGCGACTCATAGGGGTTGAAGTATTTGTGGACATCGCCGTCGGAGAAATATTTGGTGCACATATAATAGAAGTGGTCAGAGGTCAGCAGTTTTCTCCAATCCTCAATAATCTGAGGATCCTGGGTCTGCTTGACGAGTTTCTCCATTTTATACACTTCGTGGAGAGCGTTGGACTGCATGGCATTGCCCAGCCAGGCGGACAAGTCCCGCTCCATATCGGCCCAGCTGATCACGTGAGGGACATCCACAACGTCCATGACCGGATAAGAGCGAACCACCTCGCTGGGTGTCATAAAATTGTTGTCGGGGTGACGAAGGATGTATTCGGGCAGATGATACATAAAGTCGAAGATGCCTGTGTCCTCCCACTGATGTTCACCGAAGGTTTCGTAGTCCATAAAGAGATTGACGGTGTGACCGCAGCCGTTAATCTGGTCAATCCAGCGGGCGAATTTGGGGGCATCCAGCGGCCATTCCTCCCAGCCGCGGTTGCTGAAGCGGAACGCGATATCATCGGACAGGGAGTAGTTTTTCAAAAGCAGCTTCAGGTGCTTGCAGTTGGGAGGCCGATAGACAAAGTTGGCGTTGCGATGGCCGAGGATTCGGTCAGCTCCCTCCGTGATGACGGCATCGAACTGATTCATGGCTTCGATGGTTTCCGCCAGCTGGTTGTTGTAAATCAATTCCGTATTGCGGAAGATGCGGGGGGGTTGACCCCAGAGCTTCTGCATCAGTTCAATGTGCTTTTGAATCTGTTCGAAAAATTCATTTCGGGAATAAAGGAAGCTGAGACTGTGGTAGTAGGTTTCGGCGATAAACTCGACGCATCCGGTTTCGGCCAGAGCATCGAAAGTGCTGATGACCTCGGGACAGTATTTCTGGAATTGTTCAATGACGACGCCGGTGATGCTGAAAGAAACCTTGAAGCGGCCTTCATAGCGTCGAATCATTTTTAAAAGAAGCCGATTGGAAGGCAGATAGCACTTGTTGGCGACCTTGCGGCAAATGGAGGCGTTTTTGAATTCGTCGAAATAGTTTCCGGACTTGTCAAATACGGTGTAGTGCCGAAGCCGAAACGGCTGATGCACCTGGAAATAAAAGCAAACCGACGGCATACGAAACCCTCACCTTCCATGAAGTTTCAGACAGCGACCTGGGTGACTTCCTGATAGACCTTCAAACATTTCTTGGCCGCTCCGGACCATTTGAGTTTGCGCACTTCGAAGTTTCCATGTTCCCGCAGGGTCATCTGGAGCGGCGGATACTTCAGGACGGCGATAATTTTGTTGGCCATTTCCTGAATGTCCCAGAAGTCCACCTTGAGAACGTGGGTAAGGACCTCGGCAACGCCGCTTTGCTTGCTGATGATGACGGGCACGTCATGGTTGAGGGCTTCCAGGGGAGCGATTCCGAAAGGTTCGGAGACGGACGGCATGACATAGAGGTCCGCCATCTGATAGACACGGTTGACGTCTTCGCCCCGCAGAAAGCCGGTAAAGAGAACTTTGTGTCCGATTCCCATCTGGGCCGCCATTTCGATGATGCGATGCATCATATCACCGCTTCCGGCCATGACGAACTTGACGTTTTCCATCTCTTCGAGGACCTTGCGGGCGGCCATAAGAAAGTATTCAGGGCCTTTCTGCATGGTGATTCGTCCGAGGAACAGGACGATTTTTTCGTCACTGCGGATACCAACCTGCTGTGCAGAAATCCGGTTGCTGTCTTCCGCCTCGACACCGTTGTAGATGACCTCGATTTTCTCCCCGAGTGCTCCGTACCGGGTCATCAGGATATTCCGGGTCAGATAACTGACGGCGATGACCTTGGCGGCGGCGTGAATTCCGCGGCGTTCGATGTCGTAAATCATCTGGTTGACATGTTCGCCGCTTCGGTCGAATTCCGTGGAATGGACGTGTACTACCAGCGGTTTTCCGGTGACGGCGGCGACGGCAATGCCGGCCGGATAGGTCATCCAGTCGTGTGCGTGAATCACATCGAATTCCTGCTGGAGGGCCAGGCGGACAGCGGCGGCGGCGTAACGGTGCACTTCGGTGTACATATCCCCGCTGTACTGGCCGGGGCCGACGGAAAGGCCTTCAATTTCCTGCTCGAGCCACTGATCGAGCATCTGCTGCGACTGGGATGACAGGAGCTGCTTTTGGCGGATGATTTCCTCCAGCCGTTTTTGGTACTGCTGCGGGGTTGTATAGGGCTGAAGGGGAGAACTGACGGTATGAAACTGGACGTTCTTGAGTTCCTGACTTGTTTCGGTGGTTTGGGTGACCGTCTTGGAAGCGCGGCAATGCTGAGGCGTCAGCATCTGGACATGGGTAGGGGTTTGCGTTTCAATAGGCTTGGGAAGAACAAACGTAATTTTCACTCCCAAATCGCTTAACGCTTTGGTCAGTCCATGGCACGCGGTACCTAAGCCCCCGCTGATGTAAGGCGGAAACTCCCAACCAAGCATGAACACTTTCATATCAGACCCCGTTTACTCACACAATTTTTCAAAAAGATTCAAGATGCTCTTTCATCCTACCACCTTCTGACAATAAATCAATTATAAAATAAATCTGCAAAAGACCTAATGAAATTTACTGAAAATCGAGGAAAAAAGTTCAGGACTGCATCGGAACAGACAGCGGGACGAAATTTATCTATCTTGACAGATTTTAGACAAAAAAAAGCCACTTCTTTTGAAGGAAGCGGCTTTTGATTCTTTGGGCACCGGGCAAAGCCGGTGTGAAGAACCTAAGCAGGCAGGTCTTACAGGTCCTGCGGCTTAACGGTGCTTCGACGATTGGCCTGGGTTCTGCAAACGGCAGCGTCCAGGATCTGATAAATCTTCTCGTTCAAGGCCCCAATAGAATCACTGGCAGTCATCATGCCCTTGGACTTGATGTAGGCCTTGACCTTGCTGGCGACGACCAGCATTTCCGACTTGCCGCCTTTCGGGGCAGCTTTCTTTGCAGCGGCTTTCTTCTTTGCCATACGGCACCTCCGTGTAAAAGGTTATTAAGTTCCCATAAAAGCGGCACGCATGTGCCGCCGGACGACTTTTTGGCGTATTGTGGCTGTGTTTGGGCGACTTTGCAATAAAAAATTTTCGAAAAAATGCAAAATTTTGCATCCGGAGGGCCTATAAACGCAAAAAACCCTATGACCGATTTATGCCGTTCAGGCCTTCCGCCTGAATTCTGAGGGGAGGTGTTTTTTCCTGAAATCACTTAATCCGCCGCCGGTCTTTGTCGATGAGAAAGGCGAAGAAACCGAAAAAGACGCAAGAACCTTCCGTCTTTGGAGCAGATTATGTCGGAGCCCAAAAAGCCGAACAAACCAATCCATAAAGCATCGATTGGGGAGTTTGTAACGGTGGCCTTTGCCGAGGATATGGATTTGGCTCGTCAGTACAAAAAAATGCTGGAGGAGAACGGCATTCCTGCTGTAGTCAGGCAGCCGGAAACGGAGGGGGCATCGTCCCCTGGGATTGCCGTGCTGGTGCCGGAAGAAGTGCTGGACGAAGCCCATTCTTTGATCGCATCTCAGGCACCGTTTGAAGACTTTTTTGATGTCTTTTTCCATGGAAGCGACCGCTGGCTTGAAGAAGACAAATCCAATGATGAGTAAGGCCCCAACGGATCGAAATCGATTAGAATCTATGCATAGGTGTGATGAAATGACAGAGAAGCTCAACGAGAACAAACCGCAGGAAGAACCTGTTCAGGAACGTCGGACTTTTGTGGAGCGCCGCAAGAATGTTGTGGACCGCCGCAGCGGATGGGACCGGCGGCGAGGTCCGGGACATCGTCGGCCGGAAGAGCGCCGGCTGGCCGAAGAAGGCCAGATGACGGAGGAGCAGTTCGAGTTTCTGATGGCCATAGACCAGTATAAGCGGGCCAACCGGCGTCCGTTTCCGACCTGGACGGAGGTGCTGGAGGTGATTAAGGCCCTCGGCTATCGGAAGGTGGCTGAGCCGCAGCCGCTGGAGTCCTTCCGAAAGGCCGATAAGGCTGCTCCCACCGGTGTTTAAGAATTCGCTGTTCCTTTCGGGCTTTTGGAGGGCAGGGCGGCTCGAACGTCCGAGAGAAACCGAGTAATATTCTCCCGCATTTTGGCAGGGTTATCGGGGGTTTCCTCGATAAACTTTACAATTCGGCTTCCAATGATTACCCCGTCTGCGCCGGCCCGTGCAACCTCGCAGGCGTGCTGAGGGGTGCTGATGCCAAACCCGACACAGACGGGCTTGTCCGTCAGCCGTTTCAGCCGGGCTACCAGCGGGCGGACGGCATTGGAAAGTGCCTCCCGTTCCCCGGTTGTACCCAGCAGAGAGACGGTGTAGATGAATCCTGTGGTTTTTTCCGCGATTCGCCGCAGCCGTTCGTCGGGGGTGTTAGGGGTGGCCATAAAGACGGTTTCCAGCCCTGCATTTTTTGCCGGAATGGCGATTTCATCGGCATCATCGATAGACAAGTCCGCCACCAGGACGCTGGTGCCGCCGGCTTTTTTGAAATCCTGCAGGAAGCGTTCGGTTCCGTACTGGACGAGGAGGTTGTAATAGACCAGCAGGCCGATGGGGATGGGTTTAAAGGCCGTAATTTCCCGGATAAACTGAAGGGCTTTGGCGGGTGTGATACCCGCCTTCAGGGCCCGCAGGTCGGCTTTTTGGATAGTAGGGCCGTCGGCTACGGGGTCAGAAAAGGGGATGCCCAGTTCGAGAATGTCGGCACCGGCGTCCACAGCGGCCTTGACCAGCTGCAGAGAAATGTCGTACGAGGGGTCGCCGATGACGAAGAAGGAAATCAGGGCCGCTCGATTCAGTCTGGAAAAGCAATTCTGGTAGGGATTCATAGGGACCTCGCAGTCAGGGGTCTGTGGTGTTCGACGATATCGATGTCTTTGTCGCCCCGTCCGGACAGGTTGGCGACGGCAATAGTTTCCGGCGGCAGAAGTCCTTTTTGCTGCCGGAGCCAGGCGAGGGCGTGGGTGCTTTCGAGGGCCGGCAGGATGCCTTCCATTCGGGAGAACAGGAAAAAGGTATCCAAAACCTCTTCATCGCAGACGCTCACGTATCGGGCTCGGCCTGTTTCTTTCAGATAGGCATGTTCGGGACCGACGCCCGGGTAGTCCAGACCGGCGGAGATGCATTCGGTGTCACGAATCTGTCCGTTTTCATCCTGCAGCAGGTAGGTGCGGGCGCCGTGCAAAACGCCGACCGTGCCGGTGCAGAGGGTTGCGCAGTGCTGGGTGGTGTGAAGGCCTTTTCCGCCGCCTTCGACCCCGACCAGCTGGACCTGCGGGTCATTGAGGAAGCCCGAAAAAATGCCGATGGCGTTGGAGCCGCCGCCGACACAGGCCGTGACAATGTCGGGGAGACGGCCGGCTTTTTCGAGGCATTGCTGCCGGGCCTCCCGTCCGATGGGTTCCTGGAAATGGCGGACAATGGTCGGATAGGGATGAGGCCCGCCGGCTGTACCAAACAGGTAGAAAGTATCTTCGATATGAGCCGTCCAGTATCGAAGAGCTTCGTTGATGGCGTCTTTGAGGGTTCCGGTGCCGCCTTCAACAGGGATGACTTCAGCGCCGAGGAGTTTCATTTTGTGGACGTTGACATTCTGGCGGGCGACGTCGGTTGCGCCCATAAAGATTTTGGTTTCCATCCCGAAGAGGGCTCCGACGATGGCGGTGGCCAGACCGTGCTGACCGGCGCCGGTTTCGGCGATGAGTTTGGTTTTGCCCATATAGCGGGCCAGGAGCCCCTGCCCCAAAGTATTGTTGATTTTATGGGCGCCGCCGTGCAGGAGGTCTTCCCGTTTCAAATAGACTGTAAAACCGACGGCCTCACTAAATCGGCGGGCGTGATAAAGGGGAGTAGGCCGGCCTGCATAGTCGGTGTAGAGGGTGTTTAAGTCTTTCAGGAAGTTCGGGTCTTCCCGGAATTCTTCAAAGGCGGCCTCGATTTCTTCGAGGGCCGGAATGAGAACCTCCGGTACGTAATATCCTCCGAAGGGGCCGAATCGTCCTTTGGATTTCATATATGAACCTTTCCGCCGTGAATACGGCTGATGGAGTCAAAAAGCTGTTTGAGTTTTGCAGGGTCTTTTTTGCCGGGGGCGCTTTCGACACCGCTGTTGATGTCGATGCCGTAGGTTCCGACTTCGAGGGCCTGACGGATATTGTGGGGGCCGATTCCGCCGGACAGGAAGATGCGCCGAGGCGGATAGCCGATGAGAGACCAGTCGAAGGTCTGTCCGGTTCCGCCGTACAGTCCGTCCGTGTAGGTGTCCAGGAGCACCGCATCGGTCGGATACGTCAGGGCCTTGTCGATATCGGAGCGGTCTTTGACCCGGACGGCCTTTATCAGCTTGATGTTGAGCCAGTGGAGAGACCGGCAGAAATCGGGAGTTTCGTCTCCGTGCAGCTGAATCCAGTTAAACCAGCCCTGCTGGGCGGTTTCCTGGACCTGCTGGAGGGTCGGATTGACGAAAACGGCCACGGTATCGACAAAGGTTGGGATTTTGGCGATGATGTCCCTGGCCTTTTGGGGGTCAATGTATCGGGGACTTTTGGGGTAGAAAATGAACCCGAGCAGGTCCGCCCCGAGTTCGGCGGCGGTTACGGCATCGTCCAGGTTTGTGATTCCGCAGATTTTGATTTTTGTAAAGATCATTTTCGTCAGCGATTGCTCAGTTCAATGAGTTTTTCGAGGCATTCGGCGGCCTTTCCGCTGTGGACGGCCTGGTCGGCGCGTTCAATGCCTTCGACGAAATCTTTGGCCAGGCCGGCTACCATTATAGCGGCGGCGGCGTTCAAGACCACAATATCTTTTCGGGGACCGGGGGCTTTTTCGTAAAGGATTTCGCGGATGATATGGGCGTTGGTGTCGGCATCTCCGCCGGCCAGGGCGTCGAATTCGGCTTTGGGAATGCCGAACTGTTCGGCGTCGAGGATTTCCTCGGTGATGGACCCGTCGGGCATCAGGTGAAGAATTCGTGTGGGGCTCATCGTGCTGATTTCGTCGAGGCCGTTGCTGTGGACCACCATCGCCCGCTTCAGACCGAGGACTTTCAGGGTCTCGGCAATGCGGGGCATCAGAGACACATCGGCCACGCCCATGACTTGGGCTTGGGCGCGGGCGGGGTTGGCCAGGGGGCCGAGGATGTTAAAGGCAGTGCGGAAATCCAGCGACTTTCGGACGGGCTGGACGTGCTTCATAGCCGGGTAGTATTTGGGAGCAAACATAAAACCGATGTGGGCCTGACGAATGCACTCGGCGACTGTATCGGGCCCCGCTTCGATATTGACTCCCAGCGCACTTAATACGTCGGCGGAGCCGCAGATGCTGGTGATGCCGCGGTTGCCGTGCTTGGCGACATAGACCCCGGCGCCGGCAGCCACAAAGGCGGCGGCGGTGGAGATGTTGAAGGTTTTCAGGGCGGCCCCGCCGGTTCCGCAGGTGTCCACGAGATTGTCGATGCCGACCCGGACGGGTACGGCGTGTTCCCGGAGGGAGGAGGCCAGTCCCGCCAGTTCGCTGACAGAGGCCTTTTTGACCCGCATGGCCGCCAAGAAGGCGGCGATTTGGACCTCGGCCACATCGCCCTTGAAGATGGTGTCCAGCAGCTGCTTGGCCTGTTCAAAGGTCAGGTCGTGCCCTTCGAGGATGATTTCCAGATACTCGGTAATTTTGGTCATAGTGTCTCTCCTTTTTATTTGTGTTTCTGTTTGTGATGGAGGGCGATTTTGAGAATGTTTTCGATGACTTTTCCGCCGGCGGGGGTCAGGATGCTTTCCGGGTGAAACTGGACCCCGTAAATCGGCAGGGTTTTGTGCTGGATTCCCATGACGACCCCTTCAAAGGAGGCGGTTTCTTCCAGACAGTCCGGCAGGGTGACGGCGCACAGGCTGTGGTAGCGGCCGGCGTGAAGCGGGTTTTCGAGGTTTTCGAAGGCGCCTTTGCCGTTGTGAGTGATTCGGGATGCCTTGCCGTGCATAACGCAGGGGGCATGGCTGACGGTGCCGCCGAAGTACTGCACGATGGCCTGATGGCCCAGACAGACCCCGAAGATGGGCAGTTTGTTGTGGAAATAGTCGATGGCTTCGAGGGTGACGCCTGCGGTGGACGGATTCCCCGGTCCGGGCGAAATAACCAGCAGGTCCGGCTGGAACTGTTCAGCGGCCCGGACGAGCTGAGACAGGGGGGTATCGGCCCGATAGACCAGCGTGGGGCATTTGCGTTTGGCGAATTCATCGACGAGGTTGTAGGTGAACGAGTCGAAGTTATCGATAAAGAGAACACGTACAGGTTCCATTGCATCTCCTTACGGCTGAAGTTGTTTGGCAGCTTGCACACAGGCCAGGCGGACGGCTTTCAGGCAGGATTTGGCCTTGTTTTCGGTTTCTTCGAATTCGACGGCCGGGATGCTGTCATAGACGATGCCGGCTCCGGCGCGGATGTAGGCGGTATGGTCCCGAATCTGGAGACTACGAATCGTGATGCAGCTGTCGAACTGGCCGTCCACGGTCAGGTACATCACGGCGCCGCCGTAATAGCCGCGTTTGTTCTTTTCCAGTCGGCGGATGATTTTCATTGCTTCGATTTTTGGAGCGCCCGTGAGGGTGCCCATATTCATCGTGGCCAGGTACGCGCTGAGGGCATCCAAATCCGGACGCAGTTTTCCCTTGACGTTGCTGACCAGATGCATCACGGATTCGTAGCGTTCGACCGTGAGCAGTTCATTGACCAGGCGGCTGCCGGGCCGAGAGACGCGGGCAATGTCGTTGCGGGCCAGGTCCACCAGCATCATGTGTTCGGCCAGCTCCTTGTGGTCCAGCTGAAGTTCGGCTTCGTATCGCATATCGGTTTCGGGGTCAATGACGCCGTCCACCCAGCCGCGGGGTTTGGTGCCGGCGATGGGCCGGATTTCCACGATGCGGTCCTTTTTGCCGCTGACGCGCAGGTTCAGCTCGGGGCTGGCTCCAATCAGGCAGGTGGTGCCGGTGTTCAGATAGAACATATACGGAGAGGGATTGAGCAGGCGGAGCCGCCGATAGACATCCAGCGGCTCGGCGGGGCACGGTTCGGTGATGGTTCGGCTTAAGACAACCTGAAAGATGTCGCCGTTGCGAATATGCTCTTTGGCGGTATGGACCATCTGCTCGTATTCCGGCTGAGCGGTGTCGGTTCCCGGAGGAGGCAGAGGGCCTTCGTAAAAGGCAGGTTCGGGCCGTTCTGTCTGCATCTGCCGCAGATAGCGGTCAAAACGGGCCATGGCCTCTTCGTAGATAGCCTGACGATTGCCGTTGGTGATGACGGCATTGACAATCAGATATCCCTTGCTTTGATGATGGTCCATCAGGAAGATATTGTCCGCAAAGTACAGTTCATAATCCGGATTGTCGAGCAGGTCATTCTGATTGGGCGGCAGGGTTTCAAACTGGTCGATAAAATCATAACTGATTGCCCCGAGCAGCCCGCAGGTAACGCGGAAAGGGGGGCTGGCCAGCTGGAACGCAAACGCCACGGCCCGAATGACATCCATCTGGCTGACGCTTTTGAGGCGGGTATGCTCATCGGTTTTGCCTGACGGGCGCTGAATGGTGCCGGTTATAGCTTCCGGTGTAAATTGAACGGTTTTGCAAAAAGCAAAGCGTTCCGGGCGTTCGGCCAGGTATTGAATCATCCGTTTGCCGGTCGGACTGAGAGCCCGGATTTCGAAGCGGTCTTCCCGGCCGGTCAGATAGAGGGCCGGGTCGGCGGTCCCGAACGTCAGTTCGTTGCCTTTGGCCTCCGAGAGATAATCACGGGACTCAAGCAGACAGCAGTGCCGGGCCCGGCCGTAGTCGCTCAGGCGGGCGAAAAACTCAACCGGGCAGGACAGTTCAATTTCCCGGACCATCGGAATGATTTGTCCGGGTTTAGCCTGTTCGATTCTGGTTTTATAATCTGTCATTTTTACGGGTTCCTTATCTTGTTCAGGTTTCGGGAATAAAAAACGACCCGGTATAAGGCCGGGTCGAGGAGAGATTTTTGTTAACGGAAATACGATTCCTGCCGACCGCGGGCCTATGCCTGCGGCCGCCACCAATACTCTTTTTGTGTCAAGGCGATACTATTCATAGAAACAAGTATATCGAATTTTGCCGTCCGGTTCAATAAAAAAAACAAAAAAATTTTTTTGGATGAACAAATCGGCGGAAGTGGATGTTTGGTGTCCGGTTTGTGCGGGACGTTTACAACAGGGGAATATCCCCCACGCCGCTGAGGATATAATCGGGCCGATAGGGAAATTTTGCGATATCCTTTTCCCGTGTGATGCCGCTGAGAACCAGGACGGTATCGATTTCGGATTCGATGCCGGCAATGATGTCGGTATCCATTCGGTCGCCGATGATGACGGTTTCCTCCCGCTTGCAGGCAAGCCGTTTGAGCGAGTGCCGCATAATCAGGGGGTTGGGTTTTCCGATGAAGTAGGCCTGTCGGCCGGAGGCGATTTCGATGGGAGCCGTCAGGGCCCGACAGGCCGGAGCGATGCCGGCTTCGACGGGGCCGCTGATGTCCGGGTTTGTGCCGATCAGTTTGGCGCCGCCGAGGACGAGATTGACGGCTTTTTCTATCTGGGCGTAGTTGTAGGTGACGGTTTCTCCAACGACGACGTAATCCGGATTCTCTTCCGTCAGGCGAAAGCCCTGTTCGAGCAGGGGCTGACGGAGGCCGTTGTCGCCGATCACATACGCGCTGCCGCCGGGTTTCTGGGAGGCCAGAAACGAAGCTGTGGCGATTCCGCTGGTCATGAAGTGTTCCGGCGAAACGTCGATGCCCATTCCCGCCAGTTTTCGGCTTAATTCCTCCGGCGTTCGCGAGGAAGAGTTGGTCAGGAAGAGGTATTGTTTGCCCTGCTGTTTGAGCCAGTGGACGAACTCTTTGGCGCCGGCCAGCAGGCGGCTTCCGTGATACAAAACCCCGTCCATGTCGCAGATAAAGGCCCGTTTTTGGTGGAGCGGGTGCATTTATTGGATCCCTGCATGATAGGATTGGAGAGAACGGACCGTCGATTCGCGTGCCTTTCTGGCGGCGATGCCTTTGACGCTGGCGGCCGCCGCTGCAACCGTGGTGATGTACGGGATTTTGTACTGGATAGCGGCCTTGCGGATGTAGGAGTCATCGGTGGCGCTTCGTTTGCCGATGGGGGTGTTAATGACCAGCTGAATTTCTTTATTCTTGATTGCATCAAGGATGTTCGGACGGCCTTCGTACAGTTTGAAAATCCGTTCGACCTTGACGCCTTTTTTGCGAAGGTAGTCACAGGTTCCTTCGGTGGCGACCAGCCGAAACCCGATGTCGGCAAACTCTTTGGCAACCGGCACAATGGCTTCTTTGTCAGAATCGTTGACGGTAATCAAAACCGTTCCTTCCAGCGGCAGGGACTGCTGGGTGGCCTCCTGCGCTTTGAAGAAGGCCATTCCGAAGGAATCGGCCATGCCGAGCACTTCGCCGGTGGAGCGCATCTCCGGACCGAGAATCGGGTCCACTTCGGGGAACATATTGAACGGGAAGACGGATTCTTTGACGCCGAAGTGAGGAATTTTGCGGTGTTTGAGATTCATATCCCGGAGCTTTTTGCCCAGCATAATCTGCGTGGCAATACGGGCCATCGACAAACCGCAGACTTTGGAGACCAGGGGTACGGTGCGTGATGCCCGCGGGTTGGCCTCCAGCACATAAACTACATCATCGGCGATGGCGTACTGCATATTCATCAGGCCGACGACGCGAAGTTCGGCGGCGATTTTGCGGGTGTATTCACAGATGGTGTCAATGTGTTTTTGGGGAATAGAGACCGGCGGAATCACGCAGGCGGAGTCGCCGGAGTGAATGCCTGCCTGTTCGATATGTTCCATTACTGCGGGGATGAAAACCTCAGTGCCGTCGGCAATGGCGTCCGCTTCGGCTTCGACGGCATTCACGAGGAATTTGTCGATTAAAATCGGACGTTCCGGTGTAACATCCACGGCGGCGGCCATATATTCGCGGAGCATTGTTTCATCGTGAATGACTTCCATTCCGCGTCCGCCGAGGACATAGGACGGCCGGAGCATCAGGGGATAGCCGATTTCCTTTGCAACCCGCAGGGCTTCTTCGATGCTTGATGCCATTCCGGCTTTCGGCATCGGAATTCCGAGTTTTTCCATTCTGGCGCGGAAGCGGTCGCGGTCTTCGGCCAGGTCGATGCTGTCAGTGGAGGTGCCGAGGATGCGGACGCCGGCTTCTTCGAGCTGGCGGGCGATGTTCAGCGGGGTTTGTCCGCCGAACTGGACGATAACACCCATCGGCTTTTCCTTTTCGTAGATGCTCAGGACGTCTTCCACGGTCAGCGGTTCAAAATAGAGCTTGTTGGAGGTGTCGTAGTCGGTGGAGACGGTTTCCGGGTTGCAGTTGACCATGATGGTTTCGAACCCTTCATCCCGCAGGGCAAAGGCGGCGTGGACGCAGCAGTAGTCGAATTCGATGCCCTGGCCGATGCGGTTGGGTCCGCCGCCGAGCACCATCACTTTTTTGGGATTGGACGAGGAGCTGACCTTGTTCGGAGCGTTGTATGTGGAGTAGTAATAGGCGGCATTTTCCACACCGCTGACGGGAATGGGTTCCCATCCTTCGACAATACCCAATCGGGTCCGATGTTCCCGAATCTGCTCTTCTTTGACGCCCAGCAGTTTGGCCAGATAGCGGTCGGCAAAACCGTCTTTCTTGGCCTGCCGCAGGAGGTCATCGGGCAGCGGTTTGCCTTTGTACTTGAGGATTTTTTCCTCCAGCTGAACCAGCTCGGCCATCTGCTGAATGAACCATTCTTTGATGGCGGTTTTTTCGACGAGGGCTTTGACGGAGGCGCCTTTGCGAAGGGCTTCGTACATCAGGAACTGCCGCTCGCTGGAAGGATGATTGAGCCGTAGCATCAGCTCTTCCAGCGAAAGAGAATTGAAATTTTTGGCAAAGCCCAGCCCGTATCGACCGCTTTCGAGCGAACGGATGGCTTTCTGGAAGGCCTCTTTGTAGGTCTTTCCGATGCTCATCACTTCGCCGACAGCCCGCATCTGGGTGCCGAGTTTGTCTTCGATGCCTTTGAATTTTTCAAAGGCCCACCGGGCGAATTTGACTACGACATAGTCGCCGGAGGGGGTGTATTTTTCGAGCGTTCCGTCTCTCCAGTAGGGAATTTCGTCGAGGGTCAGGCCGCCGGCGAGCATGGCGGAGACCAGAGCAATGGGAAAGCCGGTTGCTTTAGAAGCCAGAGCCGAAGACCGGGAGGTACGCGGGTTGATTTCGATAATGACGACCCGGCCGGTTTTGGGGTCGTGTGCAAACTGAATGTTGGTTCCGCCAATGACGCCGATGGCATCCACGATGTCGTAGGAGTATTTCTGAAGCTTCTGCTGAAGAGCTTTGTCGATGGTGAGCATCGGGGCGGTACAGAAGGAATCGCCCGTATGCACGCCCATGGGGTCCACGTTTTCAATAAAACAGACAGTGATTTTCTGCCCCTTGCTGTCCCGGACGATTTCCAGCTCGAGTTCTTCCCAGCCCTGCACGGATTCTTCCACGAGGATTTGGTGAACCAGACTGGCATCCAGGCCGCGTGCAGCAATGGTGCGGAGTTCATCGATGTTATAAACCAGGCCGCCGCCGGTGCCGCCCATGGTATAAGCGGGGCGGATGACCAGCGGAAAGCCCAGCTCTTTGGCGATGTCTTCGGCTTCCTGCACGGAATAAGCCGGTTTGCTGCGGGGCATGTCAATTCCGAGCCGCTGCATTGTGTTTTTGAATTCGATTCGGTCTTCGCCGCGTTTGATGGCATCAACCTGGACACCGATGACTTTGACACCGTATTTGTCGAGAACACCGCTTCGGGCCAGTTCGGAAGAAAGATTCAATCCGCTTTGACCGCCCAGGTTGGGCAGAAGAGCGTCCGGCCGTTCCTTCTGGATAATTTTTGTCATTGTTTCCAGGTTTAGGGGTTCAATGTAGGTGACATCTGCCATCCCGGGGTCGGTCATAATGGTAGCGGGGTTGGAATTGACCAGAACGATCTGGAAGCCGAGTTTGCGCAGGGCCTTGCAGGCCTGAGTTCCCGAATAGTCAAACTCACAGGCCTGACCGATGATGATAGGGCCTGAACCGATAATCATTACCTTTTTAATATCCTTGCGCTTCGGCATTTTCTTTGTCTCCATGCAGAAAAGGGTGAACATTCTGGTTTGAGCGGATAAGGTAAACGAAACTGAAAAAAGATACAAGATAAAAAAAGAAGATAATCAGTATAAGACCGGTTGATAAGAAACAATGAATGAGTTCATTTTTTTGAAGTCAGCAGGAGCAAAAAGTCAATCTGTTAAAGTGACGTAAACAACTTGCCCGGCGGCAAGGGGAGAATTTGCCTTGGCGGCGGAGCAATCTACCATAAAATAACGGTCGCAGCGGCCCGCGGGAGGATTTGTCTGTTCGAGAATCACGCGAACGGTCTGGCCGAGGAACTGACGTCGAAACGTTTCCTGAAGTTCTTTGTCCAATTCCTGAAGTTTTTCCGCCCGCCGGCGGATGATTCCTGCTGGAACAGGCGGTTTCATTCGAGCGGCTGCTGTACCCCGTCTGGGGCTGAACGGGAAAATATGAATTTTGGCAAATCTGACCTGACGGCAAATCTCAACGGTTTTTTCAAAATCCTCTTCGGTTTCACCGGGAAAGCCCACAATGATATCTGTTGTGATAGCCGGTCGATCTAACCGCTCCTGAAGTTTTCGGCAGATACGCAGATATTCCTCCGATGTGTATTGGCGGGCCATTCGTTTCAGGATGGCATCTGAACCGGATTGCAGGGGCAAGTGAAAGTGGGGGACAAGATTAGGATATTGTTGATAGACTTCAATGAGTTCGTCCGTTACATCGGCCGGCTCCAATGAGCTGAGACGAAGTCGAATTAGGTTTGGGATAGCCAAAAGCTGCTTGAGGAGAGAAGGCAAAGGATTCGGTTGTGAAATATCCCAGTCTTTTCGGCGGGCTGTGGAACGTCCCCAAGCCCCCAGAAAAATGCCTGTGAGGACAATTTCCTTATGACCGGCGGCTGTGAGAGCTTGGGCCTCTTCGAGAATCACATCGAAGGGCTTGCTCCAGATTCGGCTGCGTATTTTTGGAACAATACAGTAGGTGCACCAGACATCACAGCCGTCCTGAATTTTCAGGAAGGCACGGGTTTGTCCGGAAAAGCTCTGCAAGGGGCCGAACGGGTCGCAGGAATCAAATTCTTGGAAACACAGGTCGTTTTTGTGCTTGATTTTATAGGAAAATGGTGTTTTACTGATTCCGTTGGATACTCTGTCTTCAGATGAGTCTGACAAAGAACGCAGGATATCCAGCAGCTGATGTTTATCGGCGACCCAGACGGCGGTTTTCGGCAGGTCGGCGGTTTCCTCTGCGGGAGCGGCGGACAGGCAGCCGGTAAGAATCAGAAAGGCGGAGGGGTTCTGCTTGTGGAGTTTGCGGACGGCCTGACGGCTTTTCGAAGCGGCGGTTTGGGTGATGCAGCAGGTGTTGACGACAACCAGGTCGGCCGGAGAACCGGAGGGGGCGGGGCAGAAGCCGTGAGAGCGCAGCCATTGTTCAATCTGGCAGCTTTCATATTGATTGACTTTGCAGCCGAGCGTATGGATGATAAAGCGTTTCATAGACGGCTTACTATAGAATGAGGAGCGGGGCGGATGCAAGTTTTTTTGCGGGCCTCTCTCGGATGCGAAATAGATAGAAGAAAGGAACATCATGGCCAAAGCGTCGCATGCGGTCTGGGGGATTGATATTGGAACCTGTTCGCTGAAGGCCCTGCGGCTCCGTCAGGGTGCAGAGGGGCTGGAGGTTGTGGGGTTTGATTATCTTGAACATGATAAAATCCTTTCGACGGCGGATATTACTCCAGAGGAAAAGCGAGAAACTATTCGCCAGACTCTTCGGAACTTTCTAAAGCAAAATGAGGTTGGCAAAGAAGAGGTGGCTATTGCTATCGCGGGGCAAAACAGTTTTGCCCGTCTGGTGAAAATGCCGCCGGTGGATCCCAAACGAATCCCCAAGATTGTTCCTCTCGAGGCCGTTCAGCAGATTCCATTTGATATCAATGAAGTGGAATGGGATTGGCAGCTGCTGAAAAATCCGGACAGTCCTGATACAGAAGTGGGTATATTTGCCATAAAAAATGAAGTCATTGCGGAAATGCTGGACTTTTTCAGCCGGGAGAACCTCCGGGTCAGCTGTGTGCAAATCAGTCCCATTGCTTTGTACAACTATGCCCTTTATGACATCAAAGAAATCAGTGCATCCTCAGGAAAAGCCACAATTCTTTTGGATATGGGAGCCGAAAATACAACGCTGGTTATCGCAACACGGGATTCCGTCTGGCAGAGGAGCATTCGAATCGGCGGAAACACGTTTACAGAGGCGATTGCGGATGCCTTTAAGCTGAAGTTTGCCAGAGCCGAGAAGCTTAAGCGGACCGCTCCGATGAGCAAATATATGCGGCAGATTTTTACGGCGATGAAGCCCGTTTATACGGATTTGGGAGGAGAAATCCAGCGAAGTCTGGGCTTTTATGCCTCCAGCGGAGCCGGTCGAGATAAAGGATTCTCACGAATCCTGGCCCTGGGAGGCGGTTTTAAGCTGCAGGGGCTGACCAAATATCTGCAGCAAAGTCTGGGGCTGCCGGTGATTAAGCCGGATTCGTTCGAGCGGCTTGTGCTCTCGCCGGACGTTTCTGCAGCCAAGTTTCATGAAAATCTTTCTGAGTTCGGGGTAGTCTACGGTTTGGGAGTTCAGCTGTTGGGGGAATCAAAGATTGAAACCAATCTTCTGCCCAAACGGATTGCCCGGGCGATGGCCTGGACCCGCAAGGCCAAAGTATTTACAGCCGCCGCATCGGTCTTTTTGGCTGTTAGTCTGATTTGTCTGCTGTGGACTTTCCGGCTGCTTCAGCAGTACAGCCGGGAAAACAGCGGGCTTCGGACGGTTCAGGCCGTAATGCAGCAGGCCCAGAGCATTAATTCAGCCGTTTCAGACTTTGAAAGCCAAAAACCGATGTTTGAACAGCAGGTTCAGAAAGAGATGGATTTGTTCAAGTATCGGCAGATTGTTCCTCTTTTGAATGAAACGCTTTTGAAATGTTTTCCGAACAAAGAAAATACCCCGGCAATTGCTGAGCTGTACGATGCTTTTGTGAATGGAGATCTTAAAACCATCCGCTCCATTCCTCGCGGGGACAGGAAAGTGATGTTTGTGACGCGGCTGGAAGTTCAGTTTGCTCCGGATTTGGCTGCGGCGGCCCTGCCGCAGGGAAGTCGCCGCTCGATGACCGGCTATGGTCCCGGTGCCGGCTTCGGCGGGGAAGTCGGCGGTTTTATGGGAGGGCCGGTTATGCAGCCCGGCGGGATGCCTCCGGAGATGATGCCGGGAATGCCCGGCGGGGAAATGGGGACCGCAGGAGTTCAGTCCGCGACCCAGGCGGGTTTTGTGGTTCTGATTGAGGGATACAGTCCCTACAAGGAAATTGCCCAGCTTCTGGACCCGCCCGGTGTCGGGACCGACCAAACACGCTGGGGAGTTGTTACCCGTTTTGAGAACCTCAAGACCCTGTTTCCTGACACGCCGTTTGAGCTTTTCGGCAAAGGGGATATCCGGCATTTCAAAGATGAATCCGGTCCCGTGGACCCGGCGGATATGCAGATGCCGGCGGGAATCGGAATTCTCCGGGAAGTGGAAAGGGTTCCGTCGAGCCAGGCGGGCGGTGCAGCCGCGGGAATGACGGCGATGCCGGGCGGTCCGGTCGCCGGAGGGATGACAGGGGCAGTTCCTACTCGTATCACAAAGGAAACAGTTTTGGTTGACCCGATGACCGAGGAGGAAATCAGCAGGACCCTCGATATTATTACTCAGGAAGATATTAAGAATAATCCGTCGTATACAGACCGGGATTTGGGGCGTGTGAAACAAACGCCGTTTGGGGAACCTCAATATATTATTCGGGATCATTGGTTTCGAATTCAGGCAAAATTTGTATGGAAAGATGCTCCGGCTCTGCCGGAGCTGACCGCCGGCGGCGGAATGGGTGGCGGTTTTTACCCGGGTGCGGTTCCGGCGGGGCCTGGAGGCGGCGGGGGCAGGGGAGGCGGCGAATTTTAAAAAGTTTGGAATTCGCGGGAAAGAATTTCGATACAACAAGGAACAACAAAAATGGTTATGGATATAGTCAAAGGGTATCTTAAGAAATATTCGGCGCTTTTGCTTCCGGCGGGGCTGCTGCTGGCAGGACTGATTCTGTTTCTTCCGACCATTTTGATTGGGCGCACGGTCAGTGAAAAGAAACAGGAATGGGAGAAAATCGCTCAAACCCTCGACAGTCTGACTCGGACAACTCCGCCCAAGGAACAGGCCGAACAGATCCAAAGGATTCTTCAGCAGTACAAGACTGATGCGGAAGCGGTTCAGAAAATGTCCCTTCAGTCTTCGATGCGGGATTTGATTAAATATGGGATTTTCCCGAAATCGGCGGATACATCTTCACAAATTTATCAGGATTTCGGGCGGCGTTATCGGGCTGCGATTGAACAGATGGTTACCGAGCGGTTGAAGGCCCTGGATGCTCCTTCGGATGCCGAAATCCGTGCTGCGGGCGCAGGACCGGGGGCGGGAGCGGTCCGCGGCGGCGAGTATGTTGGAGGAGGTGCAGGGGGAATCGGTTTTGGAGGCTCAACCGCAGAGAATCCGATGGTAAACGCTGTCTGCAATGCCCGAGCGGAACGGATTGTGATGTATGCCAATCCGCGTGTTTTTTCCTGGTACGATTTTTGGGAGTCTTATCAGTTTGTCGGTGCCGAACAGGCCCTGCGCGACTGCTGGTTTTCTCAAACGGCTTATTGGATTTATGAAGACGTGGTGGCGGCCATTGAAGCGATGAATACCGGTTCGCAGCGGGTAGCCGATTCTCCCGTTAAACGTCTGCTGGGAGTCAGTTTTCAGCGACCGGTGTCTGATGTTTCAATGGTGTCTCCGTATCCGACGGGGAATATCCCACGCGGTATCGGCATCGGCGGAATCGGAGGCCTTGCCGCTTCAGCAATGGCCGACCCTCCGGCTTATGTTTTAGCGGGTTCGACCAGTCCGCTGGTCTCGCGTCCCTGGACGGGGCGGACCTGCAACGACGAAATGGATGTAGTCCATTTTGCAGTCTCGGTTATTGTGGACAGCCGCTATACACAGGCGTTTCTGAAGGAGCTGTGTTCCGCCAAGCCTCATGTTTATCGAGAGGGATTCAAGGAAAACGGCGAGCTCCGACAGGCCCGTCATAATCAGATTACGATTCTTGCCAGCACCTTTTCCGCGGTCGATAAACAGAGTCTTCCTCATCTCTACTATCGGTACGGTACAGATGCCGTGATGCGGGTGGACCTGGTTTGCGAATATCTGTTTCTTCGAAAAGCATACGATGAGATTAAGCCGGAACCGGTGAAGGTCCTTCTGGGGCAGTCCCAGCAGGGTGCGTCCTCTGTGCCGATGGGGCCGGGAGGATATTGAAAGGCCCCCTTTACGGCGGCTTAAAGTGATGAAAACGGAATAAAGTGTGCACAGGATATTTTCATGAGCAAAAAACGAGAGAACTTTCTTGAGCAGCATTTCGATAAAATCATTCTTGCCGGAATCGGCCTGATCAGCATCGGGCTGCTGTGGCTGTTTATTTTTCGCAATCCGTTTGGTCCTGTGATCGACGGGCGCAGGGAATCTCCCGGTTCGGCACAGACCAAGCTGGTTCAAAAGGCCGAGCGTCTTCGTGAAAAAATCGAAAGTCCTTCCGATGCCGTTGCAATGCCGCAGCCGGATTTTATTCCTTCTTTTGAACGGCTGCTCAGCTCCTCCATTCCTTCTCTGAATCTGCAGGTTTATCCGATGCTTCCCGGCATTGGACGCCAGCCGATCGAGACGGACCGGGAATATGCTGTGCCGGAGATTCCTCCTCTCCAGGATGTTCAGATGGCTTATATCCGTGCAGCGGCGTATGTTCCGACGGAAGAGATTACGCCGGAAATGCCGTATGACAATGTTCCGACTCAGATTGGAGATGTGGATTTCGTAACTGTGTCGGCACGGCTGGATGTCCGCCGGATTGTTCAGCAGTTTCAATCCGCCTTTATGGGATTGGGTGTCAGACCGGCCCACAGGGACCCTGTTTTGGCTGTACCGGTGGCCGCTCAGGTGGAACTGCAGCGAAGAGAACAGCTTCCGGATGGGACCTGGGGACCATGGGTGCGTGTGCCGGTTCCCCAGACGATTGCCTACAAAAAACTTTTTGACCAGCTGCCGGACCGTACCGAGGACCTGAGCGGAGGAGGTGTTTCCGTTCAGATGGAGCAGTTCAAGGAGCGAATTCGACAGTCGTCTCTTCTGCAGCAGCGTGCGTATGATTTTGCTACATCCCGCTACCAGTACTGGATGCCGCCGCCTTTTCTGGAAGAGGCTCAAAAGCTTCTCCAGCAGCAGCGGGATGAAGCCCGCCGAGCAGCTCAGCAGGCTGCCGGTGCCGGCGCAGCGGGAGCGGGGCGAGGAGGGGTAGCCGGAGGAGAAACTCCGTTTCCGGGGGCCGGCGGGCCGCGTCCGACTCAGCCGGGAAGACAGCCGCGTCCGGCTCGTCCGGAACAGCCGGCGCGAGGACGTGAACCGGTTCGACCCGGAGCAGGGGAAATGATGCCGGAGACGGCCGCTCCGACAGGGCCGGGAGGCGCTGTTCGTCCGGGTACTCGTCAGCGCACAATAGAAGACGTTTGGCGGGATTTTCAGAAGGAACTGCTGACAGATGACTGGTGGAAAAGGACGGAGCCGCTGCTGATTTGGGCTCATGATGATACGGTTCAGCCGGGCAAGACCTATCAATATCGTATTCGTGTAGGGATGTTTAATCCGATTGCCGGTAAGGACTGGTTTAAGGCGGAGCAGCAGGAGTTCAAGAATCAGGTGGTTCTGTGGACGCCGTTTGCAGAAACAATCGCAAAAAAGAACGAACCGCTAATTGCTTCCATTCCGAAGACCCTTCATATTTTCCCGATGGATGTTTCTAAAACAAATCCGATAGCGGTAAATGTCCGGGTTTCCAAATATTATATGGGTCGCTGGAGAAGTCAGGATTTCGAGGTTCTTCCGGGACAGACGATTGGGTCGGTTGTCGAGGTGAAAAAAACGACGACGTCTCCTGCAGAGGCCGGTGCGGGACTTGGAATGGAAGGAACGACGCCTCCGCCTCCTATGATGGGCGGCGGAATGCCGATGCCTGCGGAAGGGGCGGGGATGATGGGAGCTGTCGGGCCTGAAAAAGTTGATTTTACGACTCCTTATCTTTATTTGGACCAGATTTCAGAAGTAGATTGGTCTGGGACGATGACGGCTCTGCGTCGGCGGGAGTTTGTGAGTATTCTCTATGCAAAGGAAGACGGTGTGCTTGAAAAACTGCCAATCCGTCAGCCGAACTGGTCGGCGGAGCTGCGGAAGAATTATCGAGATGTCCAGGAAGCGGAGCGTGAGGCTGAAAATGAGGTTTTTGTCGGTCGGACTCCTCAACCGGGGCTGTCGCCGACTCCCGGCGGTTTTACACCGGGTGGGTTTACCCCTGGCGGCTTTGCTCCAGGCGGATTTCCAACTCCAATGCCGCCCGGCGGAGTGAGAGGGGAAGGTTGATGTCACATTTAAGGATGTTTATTTTGTATTAAATATACCTCTTTCCTCTTTTTTGTTTTTAGGAAAAAACATTTTTTGTTGCTTTAAAAGTTTATTTTGTTAAACTTGTATTAGTTGTAATAGTACAACAAGAAAGGAAACGTTTTGCAGATTACAATTGTTTCCAGTTCTGAACGGCCGGTTTATCAGCAGATAATCGACCAAATCAAACAGGAGATTGCTTCCGGACGGTTCCTTCCGGGTGAACAGCTGCCGACAATTCGCCAGCTGGCCGTGCAGCTTGTTATCAATCCGAACACGATTGCGAAAGCTTACAAATATTTGGAGCAGGAAGGGCTCATAAATACCAGACCGGGCGGGGGTTCTTTTGTGTCCGAAATCTCCTCTCGACTCAGCGAAACGGCCAAGAAGGAAATTGTCTGCCAATTTCTGAAACAAGCGGCCGTCGAGTCCGTCCTTCTTAAGGTGGCTCCAGAACGATTGAAGGAGTGGTTTGAAGAAACCTTAAAAAGCTACAATATCGATACACAAAGGAGATGAAAATGGACACGTATGTTGTGCAGACGGAGGGGCTGGTGAAGTATTATGACGGCCGGTCTGTTCTGAAAGGAGTGACTTTGAAAATTCCTCAAGGATGTATTTACGGTCTTTTGGGGCGAAACGGTGCCGGCAAAACCACGCTGATACGGATTTTGCTCGGTCTGGAAAGTCCGACCCGCGGAAGGGCTTTTCTTTTCGGGGAGGATTCGCAGATGCTTTCCAGAAAGACAAAAACCCGAATCGGGTATACGGCAGAAGGACATCCTTTAATCGGGACATACACGGCGGGCCGTCTGGCTGCTCTGTGCAGGGGGCTGGCCGGATGCTGGAATCAGAATCTTTTCGAGGAGTTGGCGGGTTTATTCAATCTGCCGATGAATCGGAAGGTCAAAGACCTGTCCGCCGGAATGAGGGCTCAGCTGAATCTGACTTTGGCGATGGCGGCAGAACCGGAGCTGCTGATTCTGGACGACCCGACCCTCGGGCTGGATACGGTTGTCCGAAGGCAGTTTCTTGAATTGGCGATTGACGTCATTCAGCGTCAGGGGCGGACAATTCTGTTCAGTTCGCATATTCTCAGCGATGTGGAACGTATTGCGGATCGAATCGGAATCTTGGTGAACGGACGGCTGGCGGCGGACTGCACCCTTGAGGGACTGAAAAACGGAATACGAAAATTTCGTGTGATTTTTTCCGACCAGGCTCCCGAGCGGCTTTACCTGACCGAATTAATCCGCCAGCACAAGGAGGGACGAGAGCTGGTCTTCACGGCCGCCAACTGGAATGCGCTGAAAATGAAAATGGTTCAGTCGCTGCAGCCGCAGGAGATTGTGGAAATCCCGATGAATCTGGAAGAAATCTTTCTCGAATGCACGAGAACGGAGCCGGTCTATCAGACGGTTTAACAGAAAGGAGCGGGCGATTATGTGGACGCTGATTCGAAGAGAAATCGAAGATATGTGGGTGTTTTATCTGGTGTTTCTGCTGTTATGGGTCGCTGCGGTTCTTTTGCTTGCCTCTGCGGCTTTTCGGGGGACGGAAGAGGCACTTCGTCTCAAAGAGGGGGTTGTGTACCCGTATCCGTTTCTGTGTGTGGTATTAGCGGTTCTGGGCGTTTCGCAGATGTATTTTGATCGGATGCGCCGCCTGTCGGCTTTTCTGCTGAGCCGGGGAACGGTTCGTCGGCAGGTTTTTGCAGCCCGGGTTGCGGCCGGTCTTATTCCGAACCTCTTTTTTACGGCAGGTCTGGGCGCTGTTTCGATGGTTCTGTTCAGGAACTTTGCGTTTTATAATGCGGCCTTTCGGAATGACCTGATTTCCTCTTTGATTTCCGGTTTTTTAGCGGGGACGGCTTGTTATGGAATCGGGCTGGCGGCGGGCTGGACGTCCAGCCGAGTCTTTCCGACACTCGGAACGCTGGGGCTGGTTATCATTGTGCTCAGTTTGCTGGTCATCAAGGGCTTTGATATTCAGGTGCAGATTCTCTTTCTGACAGCGACGGTTTCCGCCGTGCTTGTGGGCTGGGAAAGCTATCGAACTTCTTCTCTGTAAGGAGAGGGTTTATGACACGTACTGGAAATGGTTTGAAGATTTTTACGGCGGGCTTTCTGGTTCTTCTCTTATGGGCCATCCTTCTCTTCTGGGCGGATTGGCTTTGCCGAAACGGGATTGCTTCTGCAAACTCTCGCCGTGATGAGGTTTCTGTTGTGTTGCTGGAGGATGTGGATAGAAAAAAAGATCCGAACTTTTTCCCCTGTTCTCTTTTGGTTTCTTTGGGAAGTGACCTTCCTGCGAATGTATTGAGAGAGCCGGCATGGACCCCTTTGGCGGATGCCCCGCGTTCCGTGATTGAGAAAATTGCAACCGGATGGATTGTTTTCCAGTATGATGCAGAAAGCGGTCTGTTCGAATGTCAATACTGCAAAGGGAATCTCCGGCGGCAGAAGGGGGCGGCATATTATTTAGGTCCCGGAGGCATAAGCTCTGAAAAGAAAGAATCGCTCGGGCGATTTCGTGATCCGTTCGTTTATCAAGACGGACAGTGGGGAAAGTTTTTTATCTATGACCGACAGCTGCGGCAGTTTTTCCGTTTCAATCTGTGGGGAATGGGGCCGCGGTTTTCGGCCGGTCCCGTTCTGGGAGATTCCATAGAACCGATTCAATTTGGCTCATTGCAAAAGGGAAGGGAAATTGTTGTTATCGCCAAGGAAGCTCGTCGATGGAGGCCACCGAAGACAGGGCAGACCGGCGGTTATGCGGGACAATGGAGGTTGGAAACAGTTCCTTCTAATTTTCGTCTGGATACGGCTGGGCCCTGGCTGCTTATGCTGGAAGCAGACGGACAAATCCTGCGTCTGAATAAAGAAAGTCTCTGCATAGAAGGCCCCGCGGGACGTTTGCCTGCTCCGGTTGATCTGTTTGGCTCTCGGACAGAGGGACGACCGAACAAATTATCTGCATATCGGGTGTATCCTGTGTGCCGTGAGGAAAACGGCAGACTGGTCTATTATGGCTGCTGTGCCGCCTCCGCGGCTCCCGAAGGGGTCGGTTTGGCTGTCGAGTGTTTTGATGCTCAGGGGCAGCTGACGGGCAGAAATCTGTTTCATTCCGCTGCGGAGGATTCTGTTTCAGAAAATTATGAAGTGGAACTGATGAGCCGTCTTTTCGAACGGGGGGACGGAGCGCTGGCGATAACCGCCCGCTTTTTTGCCGATTCGCTGCAGCCGGCGGTTTTTCACGGTTTGTCATTTCTGTGTGCGGAGGCAATCGAGCCGCGGGCCGGTATGAGGGCGTTGTTTATCCGTCCTCACAGTTTTATCGGGATTCTTCGAAGGTGTCGGCAGATGAGTCTTCCTTCACAGCTTTTTTCGACCTTTTTGATGCTGCTGCCCTCGCTTTTCGTGGGTCTTTGGGTCGGGCTTTGCCTCCGCAGGAAGTTCCTTTCGTTCGGCGGCTCGTCCCGGGCTGCGCGCGGGTGGTTTGCAGCGGGGATTTTGTTCGGGATACCTGCATGGATTACATTCAATCTGGTGCGGCCCAAAGAAAAAATGGTCACTTGTCTGAATTGCGGTTCGCTGAGGCGGCCGGACCAGATGAGCTGTCATGTCTGCCGGACGGGGTGGGATTTCAAGGGGCTGGAATCGCCGGATTGGTGCCTGGTGGAACCTTTGGAGGAGTCGGAGTCACCGGTTGGTCCTGCGATGTCAGAACGGCAAACGGAGTTATAAAATATCCGGTTTGATGAGCCAGTTTAGCTGCCAGAGGCCGTCGTCATTACGCTGCAGACAGACCACACCGGCTTTTTCGAAAAGCACGGGTTCGGCGTCTGCACTGCCGCAGAGCAGCAGACCGGCCAGCCGCGACAAAAACGGCAGGTGTCCGACAATCATCAGGTCGGTTTGGGCTTTTTCAATTTCCTCGGCAATCGGCTCCGGGTCGCCATCGGGAGAAAGCCCGTCGTGCTTGTGCAGGGGGCAGGGCCCCTTTACAGCGGCGTGGAAGAGTTTGGCCGTCTGGAGGGCCCGCGTTTTTCCGCTGTGCCAGACGGCTCCGACGGAGATGCCCAGCCGTTTCACAAACTCTGCGGTCTGCTGGGCCTGCCAGTATCCTTCCTCTGTGAGGGGTCGGTCTGCATACTGCTCTTTCGGGAAGGCCTGAGCATGCTGAATCAAATACAGATTCATTGCCTGTCCTCTTGCTTTGCTGTTCATTTATACGGAGCACTGACGGATCATTTCATCACAGTGACGGCGCCATCCTTCCGGTCCGTGTTCCGCGAAATAATGGAATGATTCGTCGCTGGCCAGTTTTCCCAGCAGGGCTTTCCGCTGGTCACTGTCGGGAATGGTTTCGATGATGCGGGAGCGGACTTTGGCCAGTTCATCCACAAAACGACCGTGTGCGTCCGTGAAGATTTCTTCTAATTTCTGCCGGAGATGACCGGCATAGGCCGGACAGTGCCCTTCGGTGCCGATGGCAATCTGCAGGTCGCCGCGTTTGACCACGGCCGGCACAAAGAAGTCGCACAGTTCGGGCTGATCTACCACATTGCAGAGGATTTCGAGCTCCTGGCAGTCTTCATAGATGCGGCGGTTCAGGTCTGGATTGTTGGTGGCGGCAATCACGAGGGCGGCGGAGACGAGAAAATCTTTCCGGTAGCGGCTGAGGATGATTTCTGCATTGAGCTGAATCAGCACCTCTTCAATTTCAGGCAGGATATGTTCAGCGACTACGGTAACGCGAGCTCCCGCCTCTGCGAGCCCCTGCACTTTTCGAAGGGCTACGGGGCCGCCGCCAATAACTACAGCCCGCCGGCCGGCCATTTCCAGAAAAATCGGGTATTTGGCCATGCCTTTATTATATCTTTTGCGGAGGCAGGAGGGCAATCTTTTTTCCAAAATAAAAAGGATACAAGTTCGGATTTCCAGGGGGAAATTTTGTCGAAAATCCGTCTTTTATTCCTATAATAGGGCGTTGATGAGTGCTTTTTCGGAAATAAGAATTCAGACCCCTTTGAAAGACGAGCAAATCAGCCGGCTTCGGGCCGGGGACTGGGTGCGTCTGAACGGGGTTGTTTATGCGGCCCGCGACCAGGCGCATCGGCGTCTGTGTGCCCTTTTGGAAGCCGGACAGCCGCTTCCGTTTGACCTGAAAGGGGCGGTAATTTATTATGTGGGGCCGACACCGGCTGCGCCGGGGCGTGTAATCGGCTCGGCCGGTCCGACGACCTCGGCCCGAATGGATGCCTTTGCGCCGGCCCTCTTTCAGGCCGGGCTGAAGGGCACGATTGGGAAGGGATACCGTTCCAAAGAGGTTCAGCAGGCCCTTCGGCAGTATCGGGCGGTCCATTTTTCGGCGATGGGCGGCTTTGGGGCGCTTTTGTCGAAACATATTGCCGCCAGCCGAATTGTTGCCTATGAGGAGTTAGGGCCGGAGGCGATTCGGGAACTGGTGCTGGAGGATTTTCCGGCGGTTGTGGCGTATGATTGTTTTGGAAACAGTGTTTATCCGCGAGGACGTCAAGAATGAAAGCAGCAGTAATCGGGATGCTTCAGTCCGGCAAGAGCACGCTGGTGTCCGCTGTCAGCGGCAAACCGCCGGTTCCGCCGGGGGCACCGGAGATTCATGAGGTGATGGTGCCGGTTCCGGATGAGCGGCTGGACTGGCTGACGGAATTATACAAACCCGCCAAGACAGTCCATGCGACGATTGACTGCCTGGACCTGCCGGGACTGAATTTTACGGATGAGCACGGGCGGGCCGCCGCCCGCAAACTGTTTGGGCAGCTTCGGACGGTTGATTTGTTTGTTGCCGTTCTTCGGGCGTTTGAGAACGATTCCGTACCGGCGTATCGGAACCGAATCGACCCGCGCAAGGATTTGGAGGAGCTGAAGACCGAGATGCTGCTGGCCGATTTGGAGCTGGTGACCAATCGGATTGACCGGCTCGAAAAGCAAATGCACAAACCCACAAAAACGCAGGCCCGGGACAAGGAGGAACTGGCCCTTCATCACAAACTCCAGCAGGTGCTCGAATCGGAAAAACCGCTTCGTCAGGCGGCCCTGAATGCGCAGGAGCTGGAGCTGATTAAGCCGCTGGGGTTTTTGACGCTGCGTCCGATGATGATTGTGGTCAACGTCGGCGAAAAGCAGGTTGGGCAAACGATGGATTTGGGGGCGGCGGCGGACGGGGCGGAGGTGATTTGCCTGTCGGCGGAGATTGAAAGCGAACTGGCGCAGCTGGATGCGGAGAGTCGGGCGGAGTTTATGAAGGATTTGGGGATTACCAAGCCCGCCTCAGCTCAGTTTGTGCAGAGTTGTTATCGAACGCTGGGGCTGATTAGCTTTCTGACTGTCGGCAAAGATGAAGTGCGTGCCTGGCCGATTCGGGCCGGCACCATTGCTCACGAGGCGGCCGGCAAGGTTCACAGCGATATTCAGCGGGGCTTTATTCGCGCGGAAACGATGTCGTATGAGGATTTGCGCCGGCTCGGAGACGAAAAAGCCGTCAAAGCCGCCGGACGGATGCGGCTGGAAGGCAAAACCTACGTTGTTCAGGACGGCGACATCATCTGTTTTCGGTTTAATGTCTGATTAAAATTCAAAAAGCAGACCGGCGAGCGCGGAGAGGGTATAATCTTTTTCCACAATAGGGCTGTCGGTGATTTCGTTGTCCAGCCATTCAAGGTTCATCAAACCGAAAAGAGACCATTTCTCGGAGAGTTTATAGTTCAGCTGGACTCCTGTCAGCCAGCCGAGGGAACCGCCGACACTGTAAGCATTGCGGCCGGGTGCTGATTCAGAGGTCCGCACGCCGTAGTAGTAGTCGTTTAATTGTTTGTTTCTCCAGTTTACGCCGAAAGACGGAGTGAGATTAAGTGATTGAATGTCCAGTATGTCTCGAAAGGTTTTTCTCAAAGTCAGTCGACTTTCCCAGCCGCTGTGTTTGTCTAAAATGTCGTGGCTGAAGTCCAGCGACAGTACCGCAAAATTCAAGTCGTGAAGGTACCGCACGCCGAGTTCGAGGGTAGAGTCTCGGTCTGACATGCCGTCTAAATATCGGCTGTCGTTGTTGTTATACCCCTCCGTCCGGATACGTGCCAGCCCTTGGAAAGCCCAACGGTTTTCCTCACCAAAAAGAGAATATGTGGCAACCGGGCCGAACAATGTTAATTTGGGGCCCTGATAAATGAGAAGCGGGAGGGCATAGCATTCTGATTCGACGCCTTTGTAAGGTTTTTGCAGGGTCAGAAGCCCGCCGCCTGCCCACAGTTTGCCGACAGATTCAGCTTCGCTGCTGTTTTGTTCTGCGTCGGAGACGGCGGACAACGAGAGGATGATCAGAATAAGATTGTTTCGCATGGTTTGCTCCTCGAATTCTTTTTGTTTTGGTTTATTCTAAAGAGAAGCGGATGAACTACAAGAATTTTCTTATGAGGGTGAACAGCGGGGTAATCAAGGCGTAAAAATAAAAAAAGAAAGGAGACCGGAAATGAGCAGAATTCTTTACATTCAGGCATCGCCAAGGAAGGAGCGGTCAAAATCCATCCAGGTTGCGGATGCCTTTGTCAAATCGTACCTAAAATCCCATCCGGCAGATACCGTAGAAAAGCTGAATCTTTTCGAGGCGGATTTGCCGTCCTTTGACGGATTGGCGGTCCAGGCCAAATATACAATTCTGCACGGCCAAAAGCACACGGCACAGGAGCGTGAGGTTTGGGATAAGGTGGAGAAGGTTATCGAGCATTTTAAGAATGCAGACAAGTATGTTTTTGCCGTTCCGATGTGGAATTTCGGGATTCCCTGGCGGTTGAAGCAATATATCGATATTCTTGTGCAGCCGGGGTATACCTTCCGGTTTGGGCAGAACGGCTATGAAGGACTGGTTCGGGGAAAGCCGGCCATGGTGATTTACTCCCGCGGCGGCAGTTATCCGGCGGACAGTCCTTTTGATTTGCAGAAAAAATATTTCGAATTGATTCTCAGCTTTATTGGTTTTGAACAGATTGGTTCGCTTCTTGCGGAGCCGACGCTGGCGGAACCGGCGGAGTCGGAAAAAGCGGTTCAGCGTGCCCTCGAGCAGGCCCGAAAGGCGGCGGAAACCTTTTGAACGGTCTTCTTAAAAAATACTTGCTCTCCGGAAAGATGCGGTTTATGCTTTGGTTCAAATGCTGAACTTTGTTGGGTTCAGCAGCCAAAAGGAACCGTGATTTCGGAGGGCCTGTTATGAAATCATCCTTTTCTTGCCTGCATTTCCTGTTGTTGGTGTTGGGGATTTCCACGGTCATTTCTTTGTCGGCATCGGCACAGACAGCCGGAACCGGTGGGCCCGGCAGAGGGCTTTGGGGCGATTGGGAACTGAAAGTCAAATTTGAGGACCGCGAGATGGATGCCCTTGTTTCCTTTAGTCGGGATGAAAACGGCAATCTGAAAGGCGATTGGGTCAGTTTCTGGGGAGTGGCCGAGTTGAAGGATATCCAGTTTGAGGACGGCAAGCTTCGTTTTGAGCAGATTGCCCGGTTTCGCGGGGAGGAATACCGGTCGAAGTTTTCCGGCACGGTAGAAGAGGATAAACTGTCCGGAACCCTTTCGGGTGAGCGGGGAGATTCGGAAATCACGGGTCGTCGGCTCCCTCGCATTCCGAGAGCAGTCGGAACGTGGAATCTCAAATACAGGGTCGGTGAGCAGGATGTTGAAGCCAAACTGATTATTCAGATGGATAAAGAGGGCAATCTGACCGGCCAGTGGCAATCGGCTCCGGTCGAGAGCGAAGTATCGGATGTGAAGTATGAACGCGGGACCCTTACGCTGAAGCGAAAAATCAAGATGGGCGACCGTCAGATGGATACGACTTTTGAAGGAACCATCGACCGCCAGAGCGGTCTGCTCAAAGGAACGCTGAAATCGGAAATGGGGGATATTGCTGTGGAAGGAAGCCGCTTTGGGGAAGCCCTGATCGGCAGCTGGGACCTGGAGATTGTTACGGAGCAGGGACCTTACAAGCAGCGGCTGCGTGTGAATCCGGACCTGAGCGGTCTGTACGGGACCCTCCCGATTGAAAAGATTGAGTTTGACGGAACGAAGGTTTCCTTCAAGGCCAAACGGGAATTCGGAGAACGGACATTTGAAATCAGCCTGGAAGGCAAACTGGCGGATTCAAAACTGACCGGCCAGATTACGACGATGCGCGGCACCCAATCATTCGAAGGGCGAAAGATTGTCCGTGCTATGGGGCGTCCGGCCGGTGCCCTTCCGAATTGATTTCTGCAAAGCAGGAAGGTCTGCTGACCGATGTCGGCAGACCTTCTTTTCTGCGCCGTTGATTTCTTCGGCAGTCTCTGCTAAACTGCCGCTATGAAGCTTGTTTGCTGCGGTGTCAGTTTTCGTGATGCTCCCTACGAAGCGAGGGAAAAACTGGCTTTTTCTGAAGAACGCCAAAGGAGTCTGCTCCGGGCTCTGAAAGGGCATTCATCTGTTCAGGAATCCGTGATCCTGTGTACTTGCAATCGAACGGAGCTTTATCTGACCGTGGAGAAGACCGCCGACAGTGCAGGATTGCTGGAAGAAGTGATACGGGGGATGGACCCTTCCGCCGCCGACTCCTGGCACCGTTATGCAAAAGAATATGTCGGAACAAAAGCGGTGGAACATCTTTTCGCCGTGGCCGCCGGACTGGATTCTCAAATGCTCGGCGAGCATCAGATTATCAGCCAGCTGAAGGCGGCGTATGCGCTGGCCAATGAAGAACAGACCACCCGCTACCTTTTTCATCGGCTGATGCATCGAGCGTTTCGCGCATCCAAAGAGGTGCGCAGCCGGACAATCCTTCAGTCCGGAACCATTTCGCTGGGGGCGGCGGCGGTGGAACTGGCCTGGAAAGAAATGTCCCTGCCGGGCGCTAAAGTGCTTCTGCTGGGGGCCGGCGAGAATGCGGAGCTGGTGGGCCGTCTTTTGGTGAAGGTCGGAATTGGTCAGTTGTGGATTGTCAGCCGGCGTCTGGAATCCGCCCGTCAGCTGGCCGCTGCGCTTCGGTTCGGACAGCCGGCGGAGTTTGGTTCGCTGGGGGATTTGCTGGGGCAGGCTGATTTGGCTGTCTGCACGACGGCTTCGCCGACTCCGCTGATTACGGCCGCTGAGCACTCCTATCTGCTCACTCAGCGAAGCCGGCCGATTCTGATTCTCGATTTGGCGATGCCCAGAGATGTGGAGCCGGCGCTGGGGGAGATTGCGCAGGTTCGTTTGTTTAATCTGGATGATTTGAACCGACAAACGGAGGCAAGCCGTTCTATTCAGGTTGAACAGATTCAGCAGGCCGAGCAGATTGTTGCCGAACATGCACAGCGGTTTGCGGCCTGGCTGGATTCGCTTCAGACAGCGGATCTTGTCAGCGATTTATCCTCCCGCTACAGGCAGCTGGCTCAAAAGGAGGCCCGGCGTTATCAGCGGTATTTCAGCAAGTCGGAACATGCCCAGCTTCAGCGGTTTGCCGAGTCGCTGGCCCGCAAGATTCTGCACGGCCCGATTTCGTATCTCAAGCAGTGCGGCAGCCAAGAGCCCTCCGGGGATTTTTTGGGCGTGCTGGATGTGGTGCGGAAGATGCTGCTGGAAGACCCACCGAAAAAGAGACAAAAGGAATGACCCTGCTCCGTGCAGCCACACGCGGTTCGAAACTGGCCCTGATTCAGACCCAGCGGGTAATTGATGCCCTGCAAAAGGTTTGTCCGGGATTGTCTGTGGAGATGCAAATCCTCCGGACACAGGGCGACCAGCAGGCGGATGCTCCGCTGTGGAAACTGGAAGGCAGCGGTTTTTTTACCGCCCGTCTCCAGCAGGCGCTGCTGGAAGGGGCGGCGGATTTTGCCGTTCACAGTTTCAAGGATTTGCCGACCCAGACGCCGGATGGCCTGTGTATTGCGGCGGTGCTGGAGCGGGATTTTCCGGAGGATGTTCTGCTGGCCCGCAGGCCCATCCGGAACCTTCAAGAGCTGCCGCCGTCGGCCTGTGTGGGCACTTCGAGCATTCGCCGGCAGGCCCAGCTTCTTCGGCGGCGGCCCGATGTACGGGTTGAGCCGCTTCGGGGCAATGTCGAAACACGTCTGCGAAAGCTGCAGGAGGGGCGCTATGATGCCGTCATTCTGGCTCGTGCCGGACTGGAGCGGCTGGGGATACACGGCTGGAACGGGCTGATATTGGACCCGCTGGATTTCCTGCCGGCACCGGCGCAGGGAGTCATTGCGGTCGAGATTCTCCGGGAAAATGAGCGTTTGTTCGAATTGTTCCAAACGATTCATCATGTTCCGACGGCGGCGGCGGCCCAGGCGGAACGCCGGATTCTGGCTCGACTTCATCCCGGATGCCATGCGCCGGTCGGGGCCTATGCGGCAATAGAAAACGAGCAGATTACGCTGACGGCTTTCGCGTCGGGCCCGCAGGGACATCCTTTCCTGAAAGAGCGGATTTGCGGGCCGGTCCGGAATGCGGTAGAATGGGCGGATTGTCTGGCCGAGCGGCTGATTGAGCAGGGGGCTCTGGAGATTTTAAAAACGAATGCATAAATCCAAAATCTATTTTGTTGGGGCGGGTCCGGGTGATCCGGCGCTGATTACCCTGCGCGGGGCACAGCTCCTTCGTCAGGCCGACTGTGTGATTTTCGACGGACTGGTCAATGAGGTCCTGCTGGAGGACTGCCGGCCGGACTGCGAATGTCTCTGTGTCCGCAAACGAACAGGGGAAACCCCTTTTACGCAGGAGCAAATCAATCGGCTGCTGCTGGAGAAAGCCGCTCAATATCCGGTTGTTGTACGGCTCAAAGGAGGAGACCCCGGTTTTTTCGGCCGGACGGCGGAGGAAATCCAGACTTGTATTCAGGGGGGAATTGATTTTGAGGTGGTTCCCGGCGTGACGGCGGCTTCTGCGGCGGCGGCTTATTCCGGAATGTTCCTGACCGACCGGCAGTTCAGCTCACAGGTTCTTTTTGTAACCGGTCAGGAGGCCCCCGACAAAAATGAATCTTCAATTGACTGGGATTTCCTGGCCGGCTTTCGCGGCACAATCGCCTTTTATATGGCGATGAGCAATCTGGAGCAGATTGTTGCGTCCCTTTTGGCAAACGGCAAACCGGCGGATACCCCGGCGGCGGTGATTCAGAACGCCAGTCTGCCGCATCAGCGTCTGGTTCAGGCGTCTTTGGAGCGGATTGCTTCGGTCTGCCGGCAGGAGGGGATGGACGCACCGGCTATCGTATTGATTGGACCGACAGCCGTCTATCGGGAGGAAACGGACTGGTTTCGCCGTCGCCCGCTGGCGAGCAGGACTATCCTGATTGCCCGTGATGAGGAGGGGAATCGTTCATTGAGCCGACGGCTGAATGAATTGGGAGCCGACGTGCTGGGTTTGCCTGTGCTTGCCGTGCGAAACTTTGCCCAGACCGGTGCGGCGGATACGGCCCTGAATCAGCTGGAAGAGTTTGACTGGGTTGTTTTTACCAGCCGGCGCGGAGTGGAGTTTTCGCTGCAACGATTGGGTGAGCTGGGGAAAGATGCACGGGCTTTTGGTCGGGCCCGGATTGCCTGCATCGGCCCGGAGACTGCACGGGCTTTGTGCGAGTACGGTTTGCGGGCTGATTTTGTTCCGACGACGTTTACCGGTCAGGCGCTGGCGGAGGAATTGTCTGCGAAGGAGCCGCCGGCCGGAAAGAAATTTCTGCTGCTGCGTTCCGCCGTTGCTCCGGATGACCTTCCGAAGTCCCTGCAGCGGCAGGGGGCGGTTGTGGAGGAAGTTTCGATTTATACAGCGGAACCGGCGGAGCTGCCCGCTCGGCAGATTGAACCAGTCCTGGGGCGGTTGAGCCGGCGGAAGATTGACTGGATTCTTTTTGCGAGCAGTTCGGCCGTATCCGCTTTTTTGAAGGTTGTGCCGAAGGAAACTGTGCTCAAAAGCGGGGCAAAAATCGCCTCCATCGGCCCGAGCACGACCCGTCGGCTGCTGGAGGAAGAGCTTCCGGCAGCCCTTGAAGCACCCGTGCATACCCTGGAGGGGCTCACAGAGGCCCTGATTCGCTATTATGATTAATATCAGCAAATTGTATTGCGGCAAGTCCGGCCGGTCGGATGAGCTGCGTTATCCGCCGCATCGGAATCACAAGCCGATTGTGGTGTTCAACTGTACCCGGCGGTGCAATCTGCTGTGCCGTCACTGCTACAGCCATGTGCGGAGCGGCGGAAAGGAGCCCGAGCTGACGACGGAACAGGCCCGGCGGCTGATAGGCCAGATTGCCGATTACGGCTGTCCGGTTCTGCTGTTCAGCGGCGGAGAACCGCTGCTTCGCGAAGACCTATTTGCTCTGATTGAATGTGCCTGCTGCAGAGGGATTCGCACCGTTTTATCCACGAACGGCACGCTGATTCAGGATTCAACCGCTGAGCGTCTGGCGGCTCTGGGGGTCAGTTATGTCGGGATTTCGCTGGATGGGCCGGCGGAGTTTCACGATGATTTTCGGCAGGTCAAGGGGGCTTTTGCCGCGGCCGTGGAGGGAATTCGCTCCTGCCGCCGGGCGGGAATTCCTGCGGGCATTCGGTTTACAATGACGGCGGACAATATCAGGCAGATTCCTTTGCTGTTTCAGATTGCGGCGGACCTGGATGTGCGGCGCATCTGCTTTTATCATTTGATTCGGACCGGCCGCGCCGAAGACCTGGTGGAAGCGGTACCTTCCGCGGCTTTGGTGCGGGAGGCGATGGATTCGATTCTTTCCTGTACGGAGCGAATGACCGCCGCCGGACAGGCGGATGAAGTGCTCACGGTCGGCAACCATGCGGATGGGCCGTATATTCTGATGCGGCTGCGGCGGCTGTCTTTGGAGCGGGCGGCTGATGCGGAGGTGCTGCTCCGGCGGGCGGCCGGCAACCGCATCGGACAGAACATTGCCGCCGTGGACTGGGCCGGACGGGTGTATCCTGACCAGTTTTGGCGGAGTTATTCGCTTGGGAATATCCTCGAAAAGCCGTTTGCCCAAATCTGGGAGAACCCGGCCGAACCGGTTCTGACGATTTTGCGGAACAAAAAGAAGTATCGGGACCCTCGGTGCCGGCGCTGCCGGTGGTTTGATTTGTGCGGCGGCAATTTTCGTTCATTGGACGGAAGCGCCAATATCGAGTTATGGCGGAATGAGCCGCCATGCTATTTGACGGAAGAAGAGATTGCACTGGAGCAGGAGTAAGACTATGGGATTTCCTCAAATGCGAATGCGTCGTCTGCGGGCCGGTTCGGCTATGCGTCGTCTGACTGCCGGAACCAGGCTGAGCGTGAATGATTTGGTTTCTCCGCTTTTTGTCTGTCCGGGCGAAAATATCAAAAAGCCCATTCCTTCCATGGACGGCTGTTTTCACTTTTCACCGGATACCCTTGTGCGGGAAGCACAGGAAATCTGCGAGTTGGGGATTCCGGCCGTTCTTTTGTTCGGTCTGCCTTTGCGAAAGGATGCGCAGGGGTCGGAGGCTTGGTCGGAGGACTCGGCGGTCTGCCGGGCCGTTCGTGCTGTGAAGAAGGCCGTACCGGATTTGCTGGTCATTACGGATGTTTGTCTGTGTGCCTATACGGAGCACGGCCACTGCGGCCTCATCCGCGATGGAAAAATTGACAACGACCAGACTCTTCAGTGTTTGGCTCGAACGGCCCTGGCTCATGCCCGTGCCGGAGCGGATGTGGTGGCTCCGTCGGATATGATGGACGGACGAATCGGGATGATTCGCCAGACGCTCGATGAGGCGGGATTTTCGGAGACGGCTGTTTTAAGTTATGCCGCCAAGTATGCATCGGCTTTCTACGGGCCGTTTCGGGAGGCCGCCGACAGTGCCCCGGCCTTCGGCAATCGCAAAACGTATCAGATGGACCCGGCGGCTTCCGTGCGACAGGCGATGCGGGAGATAGCCCTCGACATAGAAGAAGGGGCGGATATGGTGATGGTTAAGCCGGCGCTGGCGTATCTGGATGTGATTGCCGCCGCTCGGCAGCGATTTGATGTGCCGCTGGCGGCTTACAATGTCTCCGGGGAGTATATGATGGTCAACCAGGCCGCAAAGGCGGGACTGATGGACCGACGGGAAGCCATGCTCGAAACCCTGTTGGCGATTAAACGTGCCGGTGCGGATTTTGTAATAACATATTTTGCCAAAGAAGCTGCGGCAGTGCTGAATGGATAAGCCCTTGAGAAAACCTCGGATTGCGGCCTTTGAGATTACGCGGCGGTGTCCGCTTCATTGTCGGCACTGCCGCGCGGCTGCCGACGGGCATAAGGAGGATGCTTTGACCACGAAGGAATGCATCTCCATCCTGCGGTCGCTGGCCTCCTTTGGGCACTGTGTGGTCATTCTGACCGGAGGAGAGCCGATGGCCCGTGCGGATTTCTTTGAGATTCTTCAGGCGGGCCGGCAGACGGGCTTGCGGATGGCGGCGGCAACCTGCGGCTGGTATCTGGATGAGGCGGCCGCCGAACGGCTCAAAAAGGCGGAGCTGTTGTCGATTTCTTTTTCGCTGGACGGTGCGGATGCGCAGACGCATGATGCCTTTCGGGACAGCCCGGGGGCTTTTCAGACGACAATGAAGGCCGTTCAGACCGCCCGCAGAGCGGGGCTGGATTTTCAGATTAACACCACAATTACCAAACGGAATCTGGAGCAGATGGACCGGATTGCCCGGCTTGCGGAGGAATTAGGGGCCTTCTGCTGGAATCCCTTTATTCTCGTGCCTGTCGGGCGGGGCGAGTCCATTCGAGACCTGCTTCTGGAACCGCAGGAATATGAATCTCTTCTGGAGCATCTGAGCCGGATGAAAGGTCGGCTGTCGATTGAACTTCGGCTCACCTGCGGGCCGCAGTTTGCCCGTGTGTGCCGACAGCAGAACCTGCCGAAGGCCGAGAGAGTGCCCGGCTGTCTGGCGGGAGAAGATTTTGTCTTTATTAACTGGCGGGGGGATGTGCAGCCCTGCGGGTTTCTGGAGGTTTCCGCAGGCAATCTGCTCCAAAGAGATTTTGCGTCAATATGGAGGGAGTCGGAATTGTTCGGCCGTCTGCGAAATCTGCACGGCTACAAGGGGGCCTGCGGGAACTGTGCGTATTTGACGGTGTGCCGCGGCTGTCGAGCCCGGGCACTGGCGGTTTACGGCGATTATCTCCAGCAGGACCCGGTCTGCCGGCTGGCCCAGAATATCGAGGAACGGAAGCTATGAGCAGCGACTCACTGACCGCTTTTCAAAAAGAGGTGCTGGCCGTTCTCGAAGGGGGCATTGAGGTCATCGCAGAACCGTATCATTCCATTGCCCGGCGATTGGGCTGTTCCGTGCAGCAGGTTCTGGAGGAAATTGAAAGGCTCAAAAAGCAGGGCCTCATCCGCCGGTTTCGAGGGCAGCTCGATTATCGCTTGTTGGGCAGAACGGCCTGTCTTGTGACGGCCTCAGTACCGCCCGACCGAATGGAGCAGGTTAACACGCTCGTCCGGGAGCTGCCGGGGGTTTCTCATCAATACATAAGAGACCACTTGTTTAATCTCTGGTTTACGCTGCAGGCGGAGTCGGAGGAACAGATTCAGCAAACTCTGGCCGACTTGTCCAGCCGCTGCGGCCTTGTTTTTTATGCTCTGCCGGCAATCCGGATGTTTAAACTTCAGGTGCGGTTTCTGGCGGCCCCGCCGGCTGATGAAAGAGCGGACGCCGGTTTTCAACCATCAGAACCGGTGAAACTGAACGAGCGGCAAAAGCGGGTTTTGATGTTTCTGCAGAGCGACTTTCCGGTTGTTCCGCATCCGTTCGCCCAGTGCCCCGAGATGGCGGAAATGGATTGTCTGGACGCGGTTCAGGAATTGATGCACAAAGGGATTTTGAAGAGAATTGCCGCTGTGCTGAATCATTATCGGCTCGGTTTTGCTGTCAATGCGATGGTTTGTGCGCAGGTCCCGGAGGACCGAATTGAAGCCGCCGGTGCCTCGCTGGCTTCGTTCCGTCAGGTGAGCCACTGCTATCAGCGGCGAACTTTTCCGGGCTGGCCGTATAATCTGTTTGCGATGGTACACTGCCGCAGTGAGGAGGAGCTGAACGGCTGGATTAAACAGGCCGAAAAGGCGGCAGGACCGGGTGATTGGGTGATATTGAGAACCGTTCGTGAAATAAAAAAAGAACCCGTCCGGCTTGATTTTGCCTGACGGGTTCCTGTTTTTGTTCGTGATGGGGATTACCAGCTGTCTGTTCGGAAGGAAGAGGCGGGCAGCCCTTCTTTGTTGAACAGATTCGGCTGGGCCGAGTTGGTAAATCCGTATCGGACGGCAGCGGGTTTGGGTACGTCCGGGCTGGAAACCACCACCGTGTCCCCTTCAATGACTGCCGCAGCCGGAACAAATTTGCGGTCTTCTCCGGCGATGGCAAAGTGTGTCAGCGGCCCGCCCTTGGCCGTAAGTCCTGAACCGACATGGTCGAAAAAGAGCCGGATTTTATTGCCCTCAATCTTCATTTCCCGATAAAGCGGCCCGGAATAAACCAGATTTTCCCGGCCGTATGTCTTGGCTAATGCCCACAAAGCCAGCCGTTTGGCGACATCCAGTTTGTTGGTGGGGTGGATGTCCTTCGGATTGCCGATATCCATTGTCACGGCCATGCCGCTGTTGTTCAGGAGAGATAGAATGTGGAACTGGGCTTCCCGCAAGAGAGCACTGGTTGGGTCATCCGGATTGCCGTAATCATAAGGAGCAATCTGGACATAATAGAAGGGGAAATCACCGCGTCCCCATTTCTTTCGCCAGTCCTGCACCATAGCGGGCAGGAGCCGCTTATACTGTTCGCCCCGGCCGCAGTTGGATTCGCCCTGATACCACAGGGCCCCGCGCACTCCGTAAGGAATCAAAGGGGCAATCATCGCATTGTACAGTACCGTCGGCAGATTCTGGTCCAGCGGTCTCAGGTCCATATAGCCGGGCAGGTCGTTGTAGGAAATGCTGAGCTTGTATTTCCATTCTCCGGCCAGCGAAACGGCTTTGTCCGGCTCATCCTTCGGGTAAATCCGCACTTGGTCAGGCTGGCCGTATAAACCTCCGCCGCCCATATGGTCCCAGATGCGAATGGCCAGCAGATTTTTGCCCGCCCGCGCTGTGCCCGGTTGAATGCCATAACGGCGATGGATGTTGTAAAAATCGGTCTGGCCGATTTTTACGCCGTTCAGCCAGGTTATATCGACGTCGTCAATCGGTCCCAGTTCAAGAACCAGCTCCTTTTGCGTCCAGTCGGCCGGGAGCGTGAAGGTGTATCGGTTCCAGACGATTCCGTCCAGTTTATCCAGACCGTCCTGATTCCAGAGACCCGGTACAGGCATTGCTTTCCAGCCGCTGTCGTCGTACGATTCCGAATACCATTGTCCGGGCAGACCGGGTTCCTTTTGGATGATTTGGCTGTTCCAGTCCTGCTGGAGCTGGCGAATCTGAGCACCGGTCAGGATGGGACGCTTAATTTGGTCCAATTCTTTCAATTGCGGTTCGAATTCCGGGAAAGACTGAATGGCATCCCGGCTTGTCCACGCTTCGGCGGGGGTTCCGCCCCAATAGGTTCCGATCATTCCGACAGGTACTTTGAGTTCATCACAGAGGATGCGGGAAAACAAATACCCGATGGCGGAAAAGGACGAAACGGTTTCCGGTGAGCAGACTTTCCATTGGCCGCTGCAGTCCGGCTGCGGGGTAGGAGCCGCGGCTTTATCAACCTGGAAGAGCCGGATTTGGGGATACTTGGCCGCCGCCTGAATCTCCGGAGCGGCATTTTCTATTCTGGATGTCGGCCATTCCATATTGGATTGACCGGAGCAGAACCACACTTCGCCGAGCAGGATATTTTGAATTGTAATTTTGTTTTTCCCCTGAATAGTCAGGGTATAAGGCCCGCCGGCTTCACCGGTTTTGAGGATAATTTTCCAGGTCCCGTCCGGTCCGGCCTTTACAGTCTGGCTGACCTGAACTTCCGGCTTCCAGGTGTGGGTGACGGTGATTGACTCATCCGGGTCAGCCCAGCCCCAAATGGCGACTTCACTGTTGCGCTGAAGAACCATGTTGTCGGACAGAATTGCCGGCAGACGGACATCGGCTGAACAGAAATTTGCCAGAACGGCCGCAATCAAAATCCCTTCGAACCTCTTCCAAGTTTTCATACAATGCTCCTTTGTTAAAACAGGAAAAAGTTTTGTTTGACAACCGGTCATTCTACTTTGTTTGGAAAGGGACATCAAGCAGATATTTATAAGTCGATTGTGTGATTCCTTCTTGAAGAATCGTGCCGGCTGCTGTAAAGTATCGCCGGTCTTGTTTGAGCGAAAGGAAGCGGTTTATGAAATGGCGTCAGACAGCGGTTTATTTGATTCTCGGCCTGTCGGCTGTATTTTTCATTTCCGGTGTGGTTCGCAAAATCAATCTGCTGCGTCAGAGGGCGTCCATTTCCAAAACGATTGCCGTTATTCCCAAAGGAACAGCTTCGATGTGGTGGGAGGTTGTGCGGCAGGGGGCCGCCAAAGCCGCTCAGGAACGCGGCTATCTCATTTCCTGGACAGGTCCGGAACAGGAAAGCGACCGGGAAAAGCAAATCCAGGCGGTTGAAGACGCCGTTGTAAAGAATGTTGTCGGGATTGTCCTGGGGCCCAACGATGCCAAAGCCCTGGCTCGTCCCGTGCAGAAAATCAAAGCCGCCGGCATTCCCTGCGTGATTATCGACTCAGCGGTAGAGGCCGACCCGGCGGATTATGTGTCGTTTGTGGCTACCGATAATTATCTGGGCGGAGCCAAGGCCGCTCGTCGGCTGGCGCAGGCCTGCGGCGGCAGAGGCAAAGTGATTTTGACGAAGTTTATTCAAAACTCCGCCTCGACCGACGCCCGTGCTCAGGGATTTCGGGAGACTCTGGCCCGCGAATTTCCCCAGATGCAGATTGCCGCGGAACAGTACACACTCGGCACGGTGGAAGATTCCCGCCAGAAGACGGTGGATATGCTGATGCGCAATGCGGATGTCATCGGCCTTTTTGCCGTTAATCAGCCGACAACGGTCGGGGCCTATAAGGCCCTGCAGAACCAGGAGCTGCTCGGCAAGGTGAAAATGGTCGGCTTCGATTCGGACCCGGTGGTGCTGGAAGGGATTGAAAAGGGAGGGGTTGAGGCCCTCGTGGTGCAGAACCCCTTTGCGATTGGATACGAAGGGGTTCGGATTTTAATTGAGGCCGTGGAGGGCCGATCGGTTCCGAAACAGGTTCCGATTGAAAGTATGATTGTCGAGCGGGAGAATCTCGAAGAGATGAAGCAGAAATTTCCGGCGGCGTTGGGACTGTAAGGAGGCGGCGTTTGGCGGGCGAACTGCAAATGCGGAATATCGTCAAGACCTTCGGCCCGGTCAAGGCTCTGCAGGGAGTTACTTTTACCGCTCGCCCGGGTACGGTTCACGCCCTCTGCGGGGAAAACGGCGCCGGCAAATCCACGCTGATGAAGATTCTGGCCGGCGTGTTTGAGCCCGATGCAGGAGAGATTTATCTGGATGGACAAAAGCGAACCTTCAGCGGCCCGCGGGATGCCCTGGAGGCCGGCATTTCGATGCTGTATCAGGAACTGGATCTGGCCGAAGACCTCACGGTGACGGAAAATCTTTTTTTGGGACGTGAAATCCGGGGACGCATTCCGTTCATTCTGAATCGAAAGGCGATGATAGACCAAACGGTCCGGCAGTGCCGGCTTTATGGGTTTGACCTGAATCCGCTGGCTCCCGTTCGGACCCTGACGGCCGGACAGTGCCAGATTGTCGAACTGCTCAAAGCCCTGATGCGCAGCGCGCGGATTTTTGTGATGGATGAACCGACTTCCTCGCTGACGGAGGCCGAAGCACAGCGGCTGTTTGAGATTATCCGCCGTCTTCGCGGGCTGGGGATGACGATTATCTATATTTCTCATCGGATGGAAGAGGTGGCTCGTCTGGCCGATGAGATTACCGTTTTGCGGGATGGAGCCGTGGCGGCTTCGGCTCCGGCATCCGAGATGGATATTCCGACGGTAGTTCGGCACATGGTCGGTCGGGAGCTGAAAGACTACTATCCGGTCCGCCGCTCGAATCCGGGGGCAGTGCTTTTTGAGGCGGACAATCTGAAGACGGCGGAGGGAATCGAAGGGGTTTCTTTTGCGGTGCGGTCCGGCGAGATAGTCGGAATGGCCGGGCTGGTCGGGGCCGGACGCACGGAGACGGCCCGCGCCGTGTTCGGGGTTCAGCCGCTGTTGCAGGGAACATTCCGCTGGCAGGGCAAACCGCTTGTGATTTCATCGCCCGCCGAGGCCATTCGGCAGGGCATTGCCTATCTGACCGAAGACCGCAAACGCACCGGGCTGTGCACCATTCTGCCGGCCGGCTGGAATATGACGCTGCCGAACTATCCCCGCATCGGAATGCGGTATCTTCTGCGTCTGCGAAAAGAGCAGGCGGTTTGCGAGGAATATGGGCGGAAAGTATCCGTTCGGTGGTCATCGCCCGGCGTGCGTGCGGCGGATTTGTCCGGAGGCAATCAGCAGAAACTGCTGATTGCCCGCTGGCTGATGGCTCAATCGCAGTTTTTGATTTTCGATGAGCCCACACGAGGAATCGATGTGGGGGCCAAACGAGACGTGTATCAGATGCTGGCGGACCTGGCCGAGCAGGGCAAGGCCATTCTGATGATTTCCTCCGAGCTGCCGGAACTGTTCGGCCTTTGCGACCGCATTTTGGTGATGCGCCGCGGACGTCTTGTCGCCGACCTGGAAACCCGAAAAACCACCCCGGAAGAAGTGATGCATTATGCCGCCGTGGAGGAGCCCAGACGATGAATCGTTTTGCCAAACAGCTGCTGCCGTTTTGTTCGCTGATTTTTATCATTTCGCTTTGGAGTTTTCTGGAGCCCGATAACTTTCTGTCTTTCCGAAACTTCAGCAATGTTCTCCGCCGTTCTTCTATCAACGGTATTATGGCGGCGGGGATGACCTTTGTGATTATCGCCGCCGGAATCGACCTGTCGGTCGGGTCGATGCTGGCTCTGTGCGGGATGGTCGGCTCGGCGGCGATGCTGTTTCTCAGCGGGGCTTCCTGGCAGCAGATTGCGGCGGGCAATTATGTCCCTCTGACGGCGTCAGCGATGTTCTGGGGAACGGTTGTCGGCGTGCTCTTTGGAGCTTTATGCGGCTGGATAAACGGAACGCTGATTACGCGGCTGAAACTGGCGCCTTTTATCGTCACGCTCGGCACAATGAGCATTTTCCGGGGGATTACCTATCTGATGAATGACGGCAAGCCGTTTGCCGTGTCGGATTATACCTTTCTGGATATCGGTACAATCGGGCCGTTCCCCGCATCAGTTGTGATTTTGGTGCTGGTGCTTGCGGCGGCGGCCTTCCTTTTGAACTATACCCCCTTTGGACGCTATGTTTATGCGGTGGGTTCCAATCCGGAAACGGCGTTTCATGTCGGCATTAACGTGCCTCGCATTCTGACGGTCATTTATACTCTGACAGGGGCCTGTACCGGCCTGGCCGCGATGATTACCACCAGCCGGGCCAGCTCCGCCCAGCCCACAGCGGGCATATCTCTTGAACTGGATGTGATTGCCGCCGTGATTATCGGGGGCTGCTCGCCCAGCGGCGGGAAAGGCACCCTGACCGGTACCATTATTGGAACCCTGCTGATCAGTTTCCTGCGGAACGGTCTGACGCTGCTGGATATTTCCACGAATGTTCAGCTGGTGGTCATCGGGGCGATTATCGTCTTGGCTGTGACGGCCGACCAGCTGGCAACCAAACGCCAGGCGTAAGTCGTTGACTGTCAGGTTAGAATCGGCAGGAAAACTCGATGTACAATTGTCGAGGCACCTCGTTATACCGGTCGGTTCCCCAGTCGTAGCCGCCTTCGGGGTGAGAGCGGTCCAGCAGGTTCATGCCTCCAACGGCGATTTCCGCCCGGTCGTTCCAGAGCCGCCGGGCCAGGCGGACATCCAGCCGCCAGAAGGGCTTGCCCGGAATGTATTCGAGGTATGGAGTGGCGGTGTCGGTCCAGTACAGCTGGGTGTTCAGCGTGGTGACTTCATCCAGTTTGAAGCGGTTTGTCAGACCGACACGATGCTTGGGACTTAAGATAATGCCGGTTTCACCGGTTCGCCAGTTGGTCAGCTCATTGCGTCTGGTTTGATGGAGATAGGTATGAAATCCCCGAACGAGCCACCATTTCGTCGGCTCCCATTCGATGCTGCTTTCCAGACCATATGTCGTAACATCGTATATGTTTTTCCACTGGTCATACCAATCGGTATCTGACCAGTCGGGGGGCCAGGTTGGGGTATATTGTACGAGGGCTTTATCAAGGGCCATCATATCCTTGTCCTGATTGAGATACCCCTCGATATTAACGGACAGGTTGTCGGCCCACTGACCGCGATAACCGAGTTCATAGGAAATCATCGTTTCGTTATCCAGCGAGTCATTTCCCTCGCCGATCAGGATGGTTCCGTCAGGGAACCCATCTGTGCCTTTATATTTCAGCGGTCCGCAGCGGAACATCTGCCAGAGGGTCGGGCGGCGGAACGAACGGGCAACGGCTCCGCGGAGGAAATGTTTGGGGGTAAACTCCCAGACCAGAGCGCTGTTGGCCGCCCAGTCAAAATGGGTCAGCTGGTTGTAATGCCCTCGCCAGCCGAGTGTCAGCCACAGATTATCAGCCAGCGTGATTTCGTCTTCAAAAAAGACGCTGCCCTGATTGTTATCGAAATCCTCCGGAATGGTATTCTTCTGGTCATTGAGCGGATGGCTGCGGTAGATGTCCCGCGTGAAATCAGCTCCCCAGACGATATTATGCCGGCCGGTCTGGTAATTATGCTGGATTTCGAGAATTTCTTCTCGGGAACGGATATCCGCCCGGTTGTAAAGCCAGTTGTTCGAGCCGGAGTAGTAGTTCGTTTGGTCCCAGCGGAAGATATAACTTTCCGTCCAGCGTATCTGCCAGACGCTTCCGTCCTCCAGCCGTTTCTCCCACTGGATATTGAAATAATCCAGCGTTTCGTTGTTGGAGTAGGCGTTCTGATGTCCGCCTGTCAACGTCAGGGTCGAGTCTTCGGACAATCGAACTTCCGCCCGGCCTGTGCTCAGGAAGGCGCTGTAGTCATCGGGCACTCGGCGTCCGTTTTCCCGAACAAATCCGTCGTTGGCCAGGTGTCCGAGCATGGCCCGCCAGGAGACATTGTCTGCCGTCCCGCCGTACCGGAGGAAACTGTGAATCAGACCGTTATTGCCGGCAGCGGCATAGGCGAGTCCTCCCTGCGTGTCAGCGGCTTTTTTGGTGATGATATTGATGACGCCGTTCATGGCATTGACGCCCCAAGCCACACCGGCGGACCCGCGAATGACTTCAATGCGTTCGATTTCCTCCAGGAAAATCGGGTGCAGATAAAAAAGGGCTCCGCCCAGATAGGGGTCATACAAGGGCCGTCCGTCCAGGAGAATCTGCATTCGTTCATTGTTCCATTTGACATACCCGCGGCTGCCGACGGCTGAAACCAGGCCTTTGGTTTGGAATACATCCATTCCGGGAACCATCCGGAACAGGTCGTCAATGCGGGTCGGGCCGGCCTGCCGGATATCCTCGGCGGTGAGGATATAGACGGCCCGTGAGGCGCGGCTGATAGACTGGGGTCGGCGGGCGGAGGAGGTGATTTCAATTTCCATCAGAGCTTCCAGCGGCAGTTCGAACAGGTCCGTCTGAGTCGAAAGGGTTTCCTTTGTTTCAGCGGCTGCACAGGCCAGCGCTGTGCCCAGAAGAAAACAGCAAATTCCTTTCCATCGCTTCAATTTTGTCTCCTGCTTTTCAAAGCCCAAAGAAGTCGAGAAGAGGAGGTTTTCCTATTAGCTCCTTTTTTTAGACGATATGTGTATCGGTCTGTGTTTTTTCTCTCTTAAGCGGGACAGCTGTTTTTGGAAGAATTTTTAAAATGCCCCCGGGAGCCGATAATTTTCCGGTTTTTTGAAAACCGATGTCGTTTTGAAAAAATGAAAAACGCGTATGCGGCTGGGCCGAAGACTTGTTCTGATTATCGGAACTGAGGAAGGGGGGCTATCGGCGAAGGGCGGCGGGCTCCCAATCCACTTTGGCGGCTCCCATCAGGGTGCCGGTGGCATAGGCCAAATCTACCAGGGAGATTTGATATTCCGTGACGGCGCGGATTTCGGCACTTTGGGCATTGGCCAGACGAGCCTGGGCTTCCAGGACATCGGTCGAGGTTCGAAGACCGTTTTCGAACTGGCGGATTTCCGCTTCGACCAGCCGGGCCTCCAGCAGAACATTTTGGCGGGCGGCCAGAATCCGCTGCCAGCCGGCCTGGGCCTGATCGACGGCGTTGAGCACTTCCATCTCAATCAGTGATTTGCGGTTTTCCCGCGTAGACAGAAGCTGCATCCGCTGATAAAAGGCGGCTCGCAGGGTGCTTTTGGCGGCTTCATTGCCCAGCGGAATCAGCATCGTCAGTCCCAGTCGGTGGTCGGCAAAGCGGTTTTCCTGCAGCAGGTCATAGGAGTCGTTTCGGGTGGGGCCTAATCCGTTGATATTGTAGGTATATTCGAGGTTGACGACCGGCAGGGCCTGATTTTTCAAATAGTCAATGGTGCTGACCTGCCGGGCAATCTGGAGTTCCATCTCCAGCAGCTCCATTCGGTTTTCGATTGCTTTGGCGACTAAATCTTTTGCATCCAGTTCGTATCGAACCAAATCCGGTTCGGTGGCCGGAATCAGCCGCACGGCTGATTGTACCGGCAGATTCAGCTGATTGATGATTCTTTTCAGTTCACGCTGACGGGCCCGAAGGTTGTTTTCCGCCAGAATAATCTGCTCGGCCTGGGAGGCGATTCCGGCCTGAGCCCGAAGGACTTCCACTTCGGCTGTCTGGCCTGCCGCCGCCATCCGCTGAGCCCGCTCCAGTTGGGCCTTGGCCAGTTCATACTGCTGAAGCCGGACCTCCAGTTCCTTGCGGGCCGCCGCCAGACGCCAATACGCCCGATCCGCCGCCGCCAGAACGGAGATGACCTCCAGTTTTGTTCGGGCCTCGGCTATCTGCTGATCGTACCGGCGGAGCCGGATGGAATGCATAGAGGCCCGATGCCCGGCATTCCGCAGCAGCGGCTGACTGATGGAGAAGCTCAAAGCGCTGGTGTAGGAAGGATTCAGGAAAAATGAAGTCTGGTTTGTGAGGGTTCGATTGTCCACCAAATCCACCGTCAGGGTGCCGCCCGTCTGCAGCGGCATCTGAACGCCCAAATCTACCGTGCCTGATTCGGTGCTGGAGCCCTGGACAAAAAGGGCGGTTCCGACTGGCCGGTCTGTTTTGGAATACTGAATGCGGCTGAAGAACGATGCCTCAAATTTGGCTTCCTCAGCGCTGAGGGCTTCGGCGGCGATGGTCGGACTGAGCAGTTCGGCCTTCAGCCCGAGATTGTTCTCCAGTGCCCAGGCCCGGCACTGTTCGAGGGTCAGCCGGATTTCCTCCGGCAGCGGAGCCGCGGGCTGGGGCTGTTCATTCGGTTCAGCCGCCGGAAGAATCAGCGGTTCAATTTGTCGAAGTTTTTCCGGTTTGGTCTTTGCTTCGTAAAACGAAACCGGTTCGGGGGTAGTATCACAGCCGAGCAGGACAAAAGGCAGTCCGACAATCCATCCGAGCAAAAAGGGCTTTTTATTCATGACGCAGGGCCTCAATGGGATTCAGACGAGCCGCTTTGACGGCCGGAAACATTCCGAAAAAGATGCCGACGGCGGTAGAAAAGCCCACGGCCAGAAGGGTCGCCCAGCCGGGGACCTGGGCTTTGGCCAGAAAGCCGGCGGTCTGCGAGATAATCTTGGCCAGCAGATGCCCCAGACCCAGCCCAATCAGTCCGCCAATCAGACAGAGTACAACGGCTTCAACCAGAAACTGCATCAGAATGGCGGATGCCTTGGCTCCGACGGCCTTGCGCAGACCGATTTCCCTGGTCCGCTCCGAGACGGATACGAGCATAATATTCATAATCCCGATTCCGCCGACGACAAGCGAAATGCTTACGATGGCTATCGCAACCAGTCGCAGCATGGTCATCATGGAACGCACCTTGGCCACTTCGCTTTCCATAAAGAAAACGCCGAAGTTGTCGGGTTCACCCGGCGGGACTTTTCGCATTTTCCGCAGAAAGAAGGTCAGTTCCGCCTTGGCCTCTTCGGCTAAATCCGTACTTTTGCAGGCGGCCATCGCTTCAATCCAGGATTCCCGTATCGACTGGGCCGTCTGGAAGGGGATAAAGACTTCGATGCGGTCTCCCTGTCCTTCAAAAAAAGCCCGGGGCCGTTCTTCGACGATTCCGATGATTAGAAACGTATGGTAATCCAGCTGAATGGTTTGCCCGATGCAGTCGCGGTCCAGATACAGTTTTTCCTGGAGTTTCTGGGGAATGACGCAGACTCGGCGTGCCTGACGCTGGTCGAGATAGGAAAAGGGACGGCCGCGGCTGATGGAGCGGTTTTCAATTTTAAACCAGCTTTCCTCGACGCCCGTGACCTGGACGTTTTCCGCCGTATGGTCTTTGTAGCGCGCGGTCATACTGCCCACTCGGCTCATCAGCGTCAGGTATTCCACCGAAGGACAATGCTCGAGGATTCCTTCAAACTGTTCGGGACGGAAGCGGATTTCCCACCAGTCGGCGTTTTTCTGAGGACCCGTTCGAGGCCGCTGGGGCCAGAGAAAGATTTTTTTTGTGCCGAAGAACTCAAAGTTCTCCATAATCATGGCATTCATCCCGTTCATGCCGGCCACAACGGCCGTCACAGAGGCCACACCGATGATAATACCCAACGTTGTCAGAAGGCCGCGGGTTTTGTTGACCCAGATTTGTCCTAAGGCCAGCAGGATGCTCTGGAGCAGCAGACGCAGGAACAGCAGCGGGGGCAGCAGCAGCGTTTTCATCGGTCCTCCTTTTTCGGTGCAGCCCCTGTGGGGTGCAGCAGAATCCAGGCCGGGTCCTGTTCGACCGGCAGGTCGCTGATGATTTGCCCGTCCCGCATTCGAACGATGCGTCTGGCATGGCAGGCGATATCCGCCTCGTGTGTAACGAGAATAATGGTCTGTCCCTGCTGATAAAGCGTTTCAAACAGGGCCATGATGCTTTGGCTGGTTAGGGTGTCGAGGTTACCGGTGGGCTCGTCGGCCAGGAGCAGACTGGGGCGGGCGACCAGCGCACGGGCAACGGCCACGCGCTGTTTTTCGCCGCCGCTGAGCTGGTTGGGCCGATGGTGCATCCGTTCGGCCAGTCCCACCCGTTCGAGTGCCTCCTCCGCCAGACGCCGGCGGGCCAAAAAACCGACCTTTGAATACAGCAAAGGCAGCTCCACATTTTTCAGGGCATTCAGACGCGGGAGCAGCTCATACGATTGAAACACAAATCCGATCTGTTCATTTCGTATCTGGGCCAGCTGGGCGCCGCTCATTTCCGTGGTGAGGATGCCGTTGAGCTCATAGGTGCCTTCGTCCGCCCGGTCCAGACAGCCGATGATATTCATCAGGGTGCTTTTGCCGGAGCCGCTGTGGCCCATGATCGCCACATATTCGTTGCGCCGCACCTGCAGATTGACACCGCGCAGGGCGTGTACCGTCTCGCTTCCGACGCGGTAGCGGCGATGAATGTTTTTCAGAGAGATCAGAACGTCATTAGGACTCATGGGGCGGCTCTTGCGATTCGGCGATTTCTTCTGCAGGCATATCGTTCTGAAGGGTTTCGAGGATTTTATATGGCCCGGTGATGACCTTGTCGCCTTCGGTCAGTCCCGCTTCAACGATAGTATTGAGCAAATCGCTGGGGCCGACGCGCACCGGTGTAATTTTTGTTCTGCCGTCTGCCAGACGAAATACCACCGTCAGGAACGATTTTTTGGGGTCCACCAATGGGTTGTTTTTGCGGACCTCCTCCGGCAAATCATCGATTCGGCGTTCGAGCACCGCCTGGCTGGGCACCAGCAGAACACCCTGATAGCGGGCGACTTCGATGTTCACATCGGCCGTCAGACCTGTGTACAGTTTGCCCACGTCCCCTTCCAGCAGAATCTTTGTTTCATAATATTTGGCGCCGGTGGTGGTGGAGCGGCTGCTGGTCAGGGCGATGGAGTGTACGGTGCCTTTGAACTCCTCCTCCCAGAAGGCCTGGACGTGGACTTTGGCGGGTTGGCCGACCTGGACCCGTCCGATGTTGCTTTCATCGACCTGCGCATTCAGAATCATCTGCGACAGGTCCGCCACTGTCAGAATCACCGTGCCGGGATTGTTCATTGTGCCGGTCATTACGACTTCGCCGACCTCGGCATTCAGGCGGGTGATTACGCCGTCCATTGGAGCGGTAATCGTAGTATAACTGAGGGCTTCGCGGGCCTCTTCCACACGGGCCTGGGCCGCCCGCAGATTGTGTTCCATTACAACCAGATTCAGCTGAGCGGCCTGAAGGTTCTTCTCGGCGGCCTCGACCTGGGCCTGCAATTCCTCAAAGGTTGTTTTGGCCTGGTCATAGGCGGATTGACTGATGTCCTGACTTTCGAAGAGTTTCTTCTGGCGTTCGAAGTCCTGACGGGCCTGCTCCAGACGGCTCTTTTGCCCTGCCAGTGAGGCCTGCTGGCTGAAAATCCGGGCCTTTTCGACCTCAATCTGGGCCTTTTGAGCTTCATAGGTTGCTTCAGCACTGTTCAGTCGGCTGACCATATCCCGGTCATCCAGCCGCACCAGCACAGACGGCGGAATCGGCGGGTTGGCGTTTGGGTTGCCTGCCGTGACGGTTTCGCCTTCTTTGTAGGGCAGTTCCGTGATGCGGGCCGACACCTTGGCGCTGATATCGACCTTCGTTCGCGGTTCAATCTCGCCGGGGGCGTTCACTGTTTCCACCAGTTCGCCCCGTTTCACAATTTCCGTGCGTACCTTCAGCGTCGTTTTGGCCAGGGCCTTCTTTTTCATCTGATGCGAAAGTAGGCCGCAGCAGGAAATCAGAAGAACCAGGCCAATCCCGACAAACAGGATGACTTTCTGTTTCTTTTTCACGTTTGAGAGTCCTTTTTGGATTCAAGTTGCCGGCTTGCACCGCAGATAACAAGATTCCCGCTCTTTAGACGGTCAATCCTTACCATTGTTACAGAAAATATTGAATTTTGCAACGAATTGTCTTTTCATCAAATTGTCTTCTCTAATTTTCCAACGTGATATGAACGTTTTTTGCTTGCGTTTTTGGGCGGCGAGGGTAGAGTTGGGGGCAAAAACAGAAGGAAGGGGCGATGAAGGAAGAGCGGCCGACAACCCATTCCGAAGGGATTGAAAACTGGCTTCGGCTTCGTCATACCGAAGGAGTCGGGCCGATTTTGTTCGGGCGTCTTTTGAAGCATTTCGGCACATTTGACCGCATCTTCAGTGCTTCGGTGCATTCGCTCTGTCAGGTTGAAGGGATTGGTCCGCACACGGCCGAGCGAATCGCCCGCACGCGGCGCCTCTTCGATGCCCAAAAAGAAATGCAGACCGCCGAGGCACACGGTGTCCGCATTCTCCATTGGGACGACCCGGTCTATCCGCCTGCCCTGAAGGCCGTCGATGACCCGCCGCCGGTGCTCTATGTCAAGGGCACGCTCCAGCGAAGCGACAGTCTGGCCGCAGCAATCGTCGGCAGCCGCCACGGCACCCATTACGGCATTGAGCAGGCCGAACGGTTTGCGCACCTGCTGGCCTCCGCAGGGTTGACCATTGTCAGCGGGCTGGCCCGCGGCATCGACAGTGCAGCGCACCGCGGCGCTTTGAGTGCATCGGGCCGCACAATTGCCGTGCAGGGATGCGGACTGGCACACTGCTTTCCGCCGGAGAACAAAAACCTGTTTGACAAAATTGCTGAAAACGGGGCGGTGCTCAGCGAACTGCCGATGACCTACGAGCCGCTTTCCGAAAACTTCCCCGGACGCAACCGCATTATTGCGGGTTTGTCGATGGGGGTTATCGTTGTGGAGGCCGCCCCCCGCAGCGGGGCTCTGATTACCGCCAAGGCCGCTCTGGAATACAACCGGGAGGTGATGGCCGTGCCCGGCCGGATAGACAGCCCCACCAGCAAAGGCCCGCATGAACTGATTAAGCAGGGAGCTCGGCTTGTGGACAGCGTAGAAGAAATTATGGATACGCTGGGGATTGTGGGGCAGGGGTTGAAAGAGCACGTGCAGAAAAAGGCGGAGCAGGCCGCCCAAAAAGTGCAGACGACCCTTTTTGACATTTCTCAACTCAATCTGTCCGATTCTGAGCAGGCCGTTTTTGCCGTTCTTGACAAAACCCCAATTCATATCGAAGAAATCATTGCCTCTGTCGAGGTTCCCGCAGGCCAGGTGCACGCCGCCCTTATCAGTCTTCAGCTCAAGGGCATCGTCAAGCAGCTGCCCGGCAGCGTATTTGTCAAAAGAGGGAGTTAATTGCCGCTTTTTTCCTCAAAAAACTTAAAAAAAACCACAGAAACCTTCTGTTTAGGTGCCATATCTGTAAGAAGGTATTGTGAGAACAAAAGGAGACAAAAGATGGAACGAAATCACAAGTGCTCTATAGATAAGAAGTTGTCTTGCCTTTTAATTTGTCTGTTTTCCTCTGCTGCTTTCGGTGGGATTCCTTTTCATTCGCCCGACCTTTCCCAGCGGCTTTTGAATGACGTCGTGGATATCAGCGGCGATTTTCGCAGTTTTACAAACACGTATTATTGTGCCGACCGTCTGACTGATTTCGACCCCGAAACCGGGAAAGGTACGCTTAAGTATCTGCGATACGAGTACTTTACGCGTTTTGCCTTTAACAATATGTTAGGGGCCCTCAAGCCGGTGCCTGCCAATGAGTTTCCGACAATTGAGTATGCCGAATCGCCGGAACTGCCGTTTGCGCTGGAGTTTGTCAGTCCCCGCACCATCCGGATTCGAGCTTCGTCCCGCTTTCAGGTTCAGCCGGAGCAGCCCTCTTTGATGCTGGTCAACGGCACCGTCCGGCAGGACCGCACCGGCTGGACGTATGAAAAAATTGCGGGCGGTCATCGCTACAAAAGCGCCTACGGCGCCGTTGTTATCACGGAAAAACCCTGGCGGATTACGATTGAGGATGCACAGGGCAGGGTCCTTACCCAAACGTACCATATGGAGGATACGAGCGAGACTTATACGCCGCTGCTGCCGTTTTCGTTTGTTCGGCGGGCCTCGGATTACTCGACGAGTTTTGCGGCAGTCTTTCGTCTTTCTCCCAACGAGGGCATCTTCGGGTGCGGCGAATCCTATACGGAGTTTAACAAACGCGGCCAGAAAGTCGTTCTTTACACCGACGACGGCAACGGTGTGCAGAATGAAACGATGTACAAGCCGATTCCATTTTATCTGAGCAGCCGCGGGTATGGGGTGTTTCTGCACACGTCTTCTCCGATAACCTGCGATTTCGGCAAATACTACAGCGGGGCCAACACGATGATGATTGGGGATGATCAGCTGGATTTGTTTTTCTTTTTGGGCCGGCCCAAAGAGATTCTGGATGAATACACCAATCTGACAGGAAAGGCGGCAATGCCGCCCCTGTGGTCGTTCGGCTTCTGGATGAGCCGGATTACGTATTTTTCCGAAAAAGACGGGCGGACCGTGGCGGCCAAACTCCGCGAACATCAAATTCCCTCTGATGTGATTCATTTTGATACCGGCTGGTTTGAGACGGACTGGCGGTGCGATTATCAGTTTTCCAAGTCCCGGTTCGAAGACCCGGTCAAGATGATTGCGGATTTGAAGAAGATGGGGTTTCGGGTTTGCCTGTGGCAGCTGCCGTACTTTGTACCGAAAAACACCCTGTTTCCGGAGATTATCGAAAAAGGACTTTTTGTTCGCGACCGCAAAGGCAATCTGCCGTATGAAGACGCTGTGCTGGATTTTTCCAACCCGGAAACGGTGCGGTGGTATCAGGACAAGATTGCGGGCCTGCTTCGCCAGGGCGTCAGCGTCATCAAGGTTGATTTCGGCGAGGCGGCGCCGCTGGAAGGGATTTATGCATCGGGACGGACGGGTTTTTATGAACACAATCTCTATCCGCTTCGGTACAACAAGGCGGTGGCGGAGATTACCAAAGAAATCACCGGTGAGACGATTATCTGGGCCCGCAGTGCCTGGGCCGGCAGCCAGCGGTATCCGCTTCATTGGGGAGGCGACCCGGCTAATACGGATACGGCGATGACCGCCACGCTGCGCGGGGGCCTGTCGCTGGGGCTGTGCGGGTTTTCCTTCTGGTCTCACGATATGGGCGGATTTGTGAAGGCCTGCCCGGAGGAGCTGTACCGGCGATGGGCGGCGTTTGGGATGTTTTCCTCCCACAGCCGAAGCCACGGAATTCCGCCGACCGAGCCGTGGGAATACGGCGAAGAGTTTACGAAGGTGTTCCGACAGGCCGCCGAGATGCGCTACCGCCTGATGCCGTATATCTATGCACAGGCCAAAGACTGCACGCAGCGGGGACTTCCGATGCTGCGGGCACTGTTTGTAGAGTATCCGGATGACCCCGGCTCCTGGCGGATTGATGATGAGTATCTGTTCGGCTCGGATATGCTGGCGGCGCCGCTGCTGGAGGCCGGGGGCGAACGGAATGTTTATCTGCCGCCGGGCGTATGGATTGACTATCAGACAGGCCGGGTTTATTCGGGCGGATGGCATCGCATCCAGGCCTGGCCGGTGCCGATTGTTCTTCTTGTGCGCGAGGGAGCAGCGATTCCGCATATCAAATTGGCCCAATCGACGGCCTTTCTGGACTGGTCCAAACTGGAACTGGTGGTTTTTGCGAAGGAGAAAACGGAGGCGGAAGGGCTGATTTGTCTGCCGGATGACCAGAAACTTCATCGGCTTTCGCTGGCTTCAAAACAGGGACGGTTTGAGTTGGCCTCCGACCCGACGGCCGGCAAGGTCCAGTGGACCATTCGGCAGGCAAAGATTGAGGAAAAATAAAACAATCCGGGAGCCGAATAATGAGACCTCTTGTCAAAACAGGCGGGATTGCTGTTTGGATATGTTCAGTCGTATGTTTGGGGGCTCAGGAAGTCCTGCCGTCTGAACCGTATGACTGGAAGCCGGTGCAGATTGTCGGCGGCGGCTTTGTGACGGGCTTTGTTTTTCATCCGACGGTGCCGGGGCTGTGTTATGCCCGGACGGATATGGGCGGTGCGTACCGCTGGAGTCCGCCGGAAAAGAAATGGCAGCCGCTCCTGGATTGGGTATCTCTGGACGACGTCAACCTGATGGGGGTGGACGGGCTTGCCGTCGACCCTTCTGACCCGAATCGGCTGTATCTGGCCTGCGGGACCTATACGTCACCGACCAATCCGAACGGATCTGTTCTGTGCTCCAAAGACAAAGGACAGACATTCGAACGAACGGATTTGCCCTTCAAACTGGGGGCTAATGAAGACGGACGGGGCAGCGGTGAACGAATAGCCGTTGACCCTTCCGACGGGCGTATTTTATTTTTGGGAAGCCGGTACGACGGCCTATGGAAAAGTGAAGATTTCGGCCGGACCTGGAAGAAAGTCGAAACGTTTCCGGAGATTCCGGAAGACCGTTCATTGGGGACTGGAGAAGGACGCCGCGGCGGACGTCCGCAGAATCCCGGAATCATTTTTGTCCTGTTTGACCCGACCAGCGGCTCTGTCGGGAAGGGGTGTTCCGCGATTTATGTCGGTGTATCGAGAATGGGGCAGAAGAACCTGTTTCGTACGGATGACGGCGGGCAGACCTGGCGGCCGATTGACGGACAGCCGACACAATACCGCCCGACACATGCAGCTTTGGCTTCCGATGGCACTCTCTACATCACCTATGGTTCTTCGCCGGGCCCCAGCCGGATGAGCGGCGGAGCGGTTTGGAAGTGGAACGCCAAGACCGGCGAATGGGCTGAGATTACGCCGGATAAGCCGACCGAGCAAAGACGTTTCGGATATGCAGCCGTAAGTGTGGATGCCTCTAATCCGCAAGTGCTGATGGTCAGCTCTTACTGCCGGTTTGACAGCGGTGAAGAAATCTTCCGCAGCACGGACGGCGGCAGGACCTGGACGATGCTTCTGCGAAATTCAACGTTTGATTATTCGAATGCACCTTATGTGCAAAGCAGTGTGATTCACTGGATGTTTGATGTGGAAATTGACCCGACAAATCCCAATCATGCGCTGTTTACCACCGGCTACGGCGGGTATGAAACCTTCAACCTGAGTAATGCGGATGCCGGTAAGCCCGTTCATTGGTCTGTCATGAGCCGGGGGATTGAACAGACGGTTGCCCTGGATTTGCTCAGTCCGCCTGCCGGAGCACCGCTGATTACGGCCATCGGCGATTATGCCGGGTTTGTTCACTGGGATTTGGACAGACCGGCACCGGAGGGAAATTTCAATCATCCCCGCTTTGGCAACTGTACCGGGCTTGCCTGTGCGCTGAGGCGGCCGGAGATGATTGTCAGAGTCGGCAACGGTGCCGGCGAGCAAAACAGCAGCATTGGCTATTCGTTGGGTGGAGGGCGAACCTGGCAGCCCGCCGGGAAACCGGAGCCGGACAGCCGCGGAGGCTCGATTGCCGTTTGTGCAGATGGTTCCGTCTGGATTTGGACCCCGGAACGCAGCGCCGCTTTTCGAAGCGTCGATTTGGGAAAAACCTGGTTCAAGTGTGAGGGGTTGCCTGCCGGCAGCCGCATCACTGCAGACGGAAGCGACCCCAAAGTCTTTTATGCGATGGATTTGTTTGAAGGCAGACTGTTTGTCAGTATGGATGGGGGGACGTCATTTGCTGAGAAACCGCTCAATCTGCCGGGCGGACTGCCGAAGCGGGGCACCTGGCGAGGCGATTGGCGGGGCGGTCAGGACCGGCTGTATGCGGTACCCGGGCGAGAAGGGGATTTATGGCTGGCCGCCTATGACGGACTTTTTCATTCAGCGGACAGAGGGGAAACCTTTCAAAAGATAAAGTCGGTTGAGCGAATCTGTGCCTTCGGTTTCGGTAAGGCGGCCCCGGGGCGGGAGTACCCGGTCCTTTATTTGGTTGGGATTGTAAAGGGGCAGTACGGTATTTTCCGCTCGATTGATACAGCTCAATCCTGGGTGAGAATCAATGACGACCGGCATCAGTGGGGGCTTATTTTGCAAATCACCGGCGACCCCAAACAGTACGGCCGAGTGTATGTGGGTACGCACGGGCGGGGAGTTCTTTACGGGGACCCGAAGAACTGACCTGTCGGCTTTACTTTCATTTTTGACAGGGAAGTTTTTGGTTGCCTTCCGGGGCGGTTTCTGCTATAAATTCCCTCTTCTATTGGAGATAGGGATTATGGCAGCCAAAATTGACCCGGCACAGGTCCGGCGGGTGGCCCAGCTGGCTCGGCTGGAATTGAGCGAGGCGGAAATTGCTCAATTCAGCGTGCAGCTTTCGGCCATCGTAGAGTACATCGAAAAACTGAATGAACTGGACACGGAGCATGTAGAGCCGCTGGCGCATTGCCTGCCGATCTGCAATGTGTTCCGTGAAGACACGGTGCAGCCGTCGCTGAGCAATGAACAGGCCCTGGCAAATGCCCCGGATGCCGGCGACGGATATTTCAAAGTCCCCAAAATCTTTGAAGATAATTCCGGTGCATAAGCGGAATAGGAGAAAAAAAGATGCAATTCAGACTCTTTTTTGTTTTGACGGCATTGACCGTTGGTTTGCTGACCGCAGCAGAGGAGCAGGCAATGAACTCGCAGAAAAAACAGGAACGTCAAAAAGCCCGGCATCTGGAACGGAAGGTCACCCTCACGCTCGATTATCTGCTGTATCTGCCGCCGGACTATGAACAGAAGGATTCCTGGCCGCTGCTGGTTTTTCTTCACGGAGCCGGAGAGCGGGGCAGCGATCTGAACCGCGTGAAGGCCCACGGCCCCGCCAAACTTGCCGAGCAGGGCAAAGATTTTCCGTTTGTGATTGTCAGTCCCCAGTGTCCGGAGGGGCAGTGGTGGCCGGTTTTAGGACGGGAGGTGATGGCTTTGGTTGACGAGATGCTGGAGCGATACAAAATCGACCCGGACCGGGTGTATTTGACCGGCTTGAGCATGGGCGGATACGGCACCTGGGCGATTGCCTCCGCCTGGCCGCAGCGTTTCGCGGCCATTGCACCTGTCTGCGGCGGGGGGCGGCCTTTACCGGCGGCCAACCTCAAAAAGGTGCCTGTTTGGGCCTTTCATGGAGCCAAAGACCCTGTCGTGCCGCTCAGCGAATCCCTGCAGATGGTTGAAGCGGTTAATCAGGCCGGCGGCAAGGCAGTCTTGACGGTTTATCCGGAGGCCGAACATGATTCCTGGACTCAAACCTATGACAACCCCGAATTGTATCAGTGGCTTCTGTCGCATCGAAGGGTGCAGGAGTAAAGATGGAGTGGACAGTTTGTTCCATACGTGAGCGGATTGCCTCCGGAAAACTGCAAAGCCGGGAGGCGGTGGAGCAGTTCTTTTTACGGATTGAGAAAATTGAGCCGCAGGTCGGGGCCTTTCTGACGCTTTTAAAAGACACGGCCCTGGAACAGGCCGCAAAGGTGGATGAGAAAATTGCTTCCGGACGGCCGCTGGGGCCTTTGGCGGGCGTTCCTGTAGCCGTCAAAGACAATCTTTGCACCACGTTCGGCCCGACTACCTGCGCTTCCAGGATGCTGGAGCATTTTACCAGCCCGTACAACGCTCACGTGATTGAGAAACTGCTGGCGGCGGATGCCGTGATTGTCGGCAAGACGAATATGGATGAGTTTGCCATGGGCTCCAGCACGGAGAATTCCGGGCTGAAGAAGACCTGCAATCCATGGGATATCTCGCGTGTGCCGGGGGGCAGCAGCGGCGGTTCGGCGGCGGCGGTGGCGGCTCGGATGTGTGCAGCGGCCCTCGGGTCTGATACCGGCGGCTCCATCCGGCAGCCGGCGGGTTTCTGCGGTGTGGTGGGGCTCAAGCCGACGTACGGCCGGGTTTCCCGGTATGGTCTGGTGGCCTACGGCTCCAGTCTGGACCAGATTGGCCCGATTACCCAGACGGTAGAGGATGCGGCCGTGCTGATGAATGTGATTGCCGGACATGACTCCCGCGACAGCACCTGTGTTTCCGAGCAGACCGCGCCGGTCCCGGATTATACAGCCGGGCTGGAAACGCCTTTGGAAGGGCTTCGCATTGCAATTGTCGAGTCGTTCCTGGAGGGAATTCAGACGGAGGTACAGCAGGCGATCGAGGAGGCCCTGCGGCTTTATCAGAAACGGGGTGCCCGGCTGGTGCCGATTCAGATGCCCCATTTTGAGTATGCAGTCAGCGCCTATTATGTGATTGCGACGGCGGAGGCCTCCAGCAATCTGGCCCGCTATGACGGCGTGCATTACGGCTATCGAAGCCCGCGGGCCGGTGATTACATCGAGGTCTATTCCAAATCCCGCGACGAGGCCTTCGGGGCGGAGGTCAAGCGGAGGATTATGCTGGGCACCTTTGCCCTCTCCAGCGGCTACTATGATGCGTATTATCTGAAGGCCCTGAAGGTGCGGAATCTGATTCGGAATGATTTCACGCGGGCGTTTGAACAGGCGGACTGTCTGATGATGCCGGTCAGCCCCACGACGGCATTCCGCTTCGGCGAGAAAACGGCCGACCCGCTTCAGATGTATCTGGCGGATATTTACACGATTGCCGTCAATCTGGCGGGCGTGCCGGCTGTCAGTATTCCCTGCGGCCTGGACGGACAGGGTCTTCCAATCGGACTTCAGATTGTCACGGCTCCGTTTACAGAGTCGATGCTGCTGCGAATCGCCCGGATGTTTGAGTTGCAGACCGACTGGCATACGCGAATGCCGGTATTGGCCGCGGATTAACACGGATTAAATATAAAATGAATCCTCAGAGGGAACTATTATATAAAGATATAACGGACAAAATCCTGAAAAGCGCCTTTGAGGTTTATAACGATTTGGGATATGGATTTCTCGAAAAAGTCTATGAAAATGCTCTTTTGTTGGCCTTGCGTGAAAACGGAGCCCTTGCGGAGCAGCAAAAGACTGTTCCCGTTTATTTTAAGGAGAAAATAATCGGAGAATATTTTGCGGATATTCTTGTTGAAAATAAAATTGTCATAGAAATCAAAACAGCGGAAAGTTTTTCAAAAGCCCATTTTGCACAGGTTTTAAATTACTTAAAGGCGACGAAGTTAAGATTGGGTTTCTTGATTAACTTCGGCCCGAATGGATTAGAGTATAAAAGAATTATAAGATAGAATTCGGTGGATATCCGTGGCTGAAAAAGAATATACCATAGTCGTTGGACTGGAGATTCATGTTCATCTGGCGACCCGCAGCAAGATGTTCTGCGGGTGTGAACTGTCGTACGGGCAGCCGCCGAATACGCGGGTCTGTCCGGTCTGCATCGGAATGCCCGGGGTGCTGCCGGTGATGAACAGAACGGCGTTTGAGTATGCCGTGCTGACGGCGATGGCCCTGCATTGTCAGATTGCTTCCTTTACCAAGTGGGACCGTAAGAGCTATTACTATCCGGATTTGCCCAAGAATTATCAAATCAGTCAGTACGACCTGCCGATTGGGAAGGATGGGTATATTGAGATTCCCGAGGAAGGCGGCGGGACGAAAAAAATCCGCATCCGCCGGGTGCATCTGGAGGAGGATGCCGGCAAGAATATTCACGATTTGGGCGGCTATACGGCGGTGGATCTGAATCGGGCCGGGGCCCCGCTTTTGGAGATTGTTACGGAGCCGGATATGAACAGCCCGGCGGAAGTGCGGGCGATGGCCGAAGAGCTGCGGCGGATTGTCCGTTTTCTGGGGGTTTCGGAAGGGGATATGCAGAAGGGACATATGCGGTTTGAACCGAATGTGAATCTGCATATCCGGCGGAACGGTCAGGTCTTCAAAACACCGATTACGGAGGTCAAGAATCTCAACAGTTTCCGGGCGCTGGAAAAGAGCATTGCTTATGAAGCCCACCGGCAGTATGAGGAGTTTCTGGAGACCGGTCAAACGCTTCAGATGGGCAACAAAAAGACCTTCGGCTGGGATGATGTGCAGGAAGTGACGGTCCTGCAGCGGGAAAAAGAGGAGGCCCACGACTATCGGTATTTTCCGGAGCCGGATTTGGTGCCGGTACAGCTGACGCCTGACTGGCTGAAGGAATTGGAGAGCCGCCTGGGCGAGCTGCCGCTTCAGATGCAGAAGCGCTTTGAAAATCAATACGGTCTGAGTGCCTACGATGCCGGGGTGCTGACGGCCGAACGCGCAACGGCGGAGTTTTTTGACCGGACCGTGCGGCTCGGAGCGGAACCCAAGCGGGTCTGCAATCTGTTGACGCAGATCGGGCTCAAGATTGCCAAAGAATTATCTGTCCGGGTTGACCAGCTTCGGATTACGCCGGAATCGCTGGCCAAACTGGCCAAAATGACGGAGGAAGGGCTGGTCAGCGCCACCAGCGCCAACCAGATTTTTGAGCAGATTGCCCGAGAAGGCGGCGACCCGGAAGTGATTGCCAAAGAAAGGAATCTGATTCAAAGCAGTGACAGCGGTCAGATTGAAGCGTTGGTGGATGCCGTGATTGCCGAGCAGCCGCAGGCCGTGCAGGATGTGGTGCAGGAAAGCAAAAAGGCCAAAAAGGCCCTCGGTTTCCTGATGGGCCAGGTCATCCAGAAATCCGGCGGACAGGCCAATCCCAAAATCGTTTCCCAAATCCTCCAGGCCAAACTGGACGCCCTGAAAAAAAAATCCTAAAGTATGGAAAGAACGGCTTCAGCCGTCTGGGAACGATCATTGCCTTTCTGGATGGATTCCGTAATCGCAGTCAGGAGCCGGTCAATGATGGCGGGGTTGAAACTGAATCCGGAGGCAATAGCTTTGCATAGATTCATCTCTTTATCATCCACCTTTCCATCCGCCATCATCATAAAGACAATATCTATCAGCTGGAAGATTTTTTCCTGATTGTCCCGGGGTACAACAAAATGTATTTTCTCCGGATTCTTGAGGATTTCTTTGAGTACTCTGAGATTCAGCCCAAGACGCCGGCAGATGACGGCCAGCATGGCCAGTTCACTGTCAGAGATTTCCCCGTCTGACATCATCACAGCTACCGCATTTTTCAGGGCTGACTTTTTTTCTTTTGTGCTTCGACTCTCAAACCAGCTCATTTGATTTCTCCTTGTCAGAACATTTGCAAGCAGGGCCTCTGCCGGCGGCAAAGGTGCCCGTTAGGGATTCGAATTTTTAACGACATTTCCGTTGACCTCGTTGGTTTCTGAGGGTGGGGATTGTGCCGCAATTTGCTTTTGCAGAGCTGTAATTTCTGATTCGTAGGTTTGCTCTGTAAAGGCAGCGGCCTGTCGATAAAAATCGACGGCTTGCTGAAGGTTGCCGGCGATCTGGGCCTGCCGGGCCTTTTGGACCAATACTTCCCCAGCCGCCTGGCGCTCTTCCAGAGTCTTTCGGCAGCCGTCCAATTTTTTCCGGAGTATTTCCGCCCGTCCGGAATCAGGCGGATTGAAAGTAACCCGGGCTGCCTGTTCATATCGAATCAGGGCTTTTTTCCAAAGGTTTTTGATTTCCAACTCGGCGGCTTCTTTTAAGAGCCGGTCAAATTCAGCTTTTTTGGCTTCCTGTTCTCGGGCGATACGAAGGGCTTCTTTTTTTTCTTCCACTTGCCGGCGGAGTCCATCCATCTGGGGATAGTTCGGCTCCAGTGTTCCAATCAGAACAATCTGGGCTTGCGCCTTTTCAAGATCATTCTTCTTGAGTGCCTCCAGAAACTCCGACAGCAAGGTTTTGATTTTGTCAGCCCGGATACGCTCTTCCCATATTTTCAGTTGACTGCTGACTTGAGATTGCAGACGGCTGTTCGGATTTTGTGTTAAGAATACTTTTGCGGCCAGAGCGGCTTTTTCCGTTTGTCCTGTCTGGGCTATATTGAGAATCCCGCGCCATTCTTTCAGCAGTTGATAGTCTTTTTCCCACTGCGGCCGGAGAGCCAGCATTTTTCGAGCGGGTTCATAGTCCGGATATTTTGCTGTGAGCTCAGCAGCCAGTTCAAAACAACGTTCGTATTGTTCTACCTGGGCGGCGTCCGAGGCCAGCTGCAGGAGCAGAGAAGCACGGGACAATTGCTTGTGGTAAGCAACCCTGTTGGCAGCAGCCAGAATCCCTGTTCCCAGCAGCAGGGCCGTTCCGAAATAAACAGCCAACACTTTCCGGATTGCCGAAGGTGCCAGACGGACCGTACCGTCAGATTTTTGTTCCTGTTTTTTTTCCATAACCATTTTTCCCTACGTGGAAGATGAATTGGAATGAATGGCATCCGATGCCGAAATCGGCGGTTCAGGAAGAATCTGCCTGACCTCGTCTCTGGAAAGCCGTTCCCGACTGATGAGGGCCTGTGCCAGCGAATCGAGGTGGCCGCGATGGTTTTTCAGAATCTCGAAGGTCATCTGCATTTGGCGAGCCAGAAGGGTCTGAACGATTTCATTGACCTTCTGATACAGCGGACTGCCGAGGGCTGCTTCGTATTTGAGCAATTCGGGTGCCGCCAGCAGACCGAATTCATCCGTCATTCCGTAGCAGCAGACAGCTGCCCGAGCCAGTCGGGTTGCCGCTTCGAGGTCTGCCGACGCTCCTGTAGAAAGCCCTGATTCCGGTCCGAACAGAAGGATTTCTGCCGCGCGTCCCCCGAGAGCGGCCCGGATTTCGGCCATCAGTTCCGGGCGGCTCTGGGAACGAGTCGATTCGATGTCTTCGGAACTGCGGTCCATATACCCTCCGTGTTTACCGCGAGAAACCACTGATAAATAGGCGGGCCATTGGCCGCTTTGCCAGTAAAGAATTGCATGGCCTGCCTCGTGATAAGCCGTCCGACGGACTTCATCGGCACTGCGTGGTCGGGCCTGGCCGAATCGAACGGATTCAAAGGTCTCTTCGAGAATTGCATCCGTAAGAGGCCGGCCCGCTTTGAGGGCGGTTCGGGAGGCCGTTTCGAGAATCGTTTCCAAATGGGCAATACTTAGACCTGATGAGCGCTCGGCAATACTGTCGAGAATTTTCGTGGAAATTCGGCAATTTCGACAGGTTTGAACCCGTAGACGAAGGTATTCGAGTCGGGCTGCTCGTTCCGGCAAATCCACAAGAATCGTCCGGGAAAACCGCCGAACCAAAGCCGGGTCCAGTGTTCGTCCGGCGTTTTCGGCCCCGCCGTCTATAGAAAAATTGGTAGCTGCCAGAACAAAGACCGGCTGCTCGGGGGATTCACTGGTAAAGCCGTCCATTTCTGTTAATAAGGCGTTGAGGGTGTTTTCCTCGGCCCGACCCCCGGGACCTCCGAGTCGGACTTTGCCGATAGCATCGATTTCGTCGATAAAAATGATGGCTGGAGCATACCGTCTGGCCCGAGCAAATAAATCCCGAATATTTTGAGGTCCGCTTCCCTGCCAAATGGTCACAAAGTTGGTTGCCGAAACAGGCAGAAACGCTGCATTCGATTCACCGGCCATCGCACGGGCCAGCATGGTTTTGCCGGTGCCGGGCGGACCGTAAAGCAGAACTCCCTTCGGGGCTTTTAGTCCCATAGCTGCAAAACGCCGCGGATTTTTTAAGTAATCAATAAAGAACAAAAGTTCTTCTTTGGCTGTCTGAGCCCCGATGACCTCTTCGAAACGAGTTCGGGGACGTTGCACCTCATCCAGAATTTCTCCGGCGTCAGCGGCCGCTATCGCGTGTCGAATCCGCAGATTTCTCAAAACGATCGTAATAGTGCGAGTTTGATGATTCATTCGAGGGACGGTATCAAAGGCCAGGACTTTATGTTCTCGTGCCATTAAGGCGGCCTGCTTTTCACGATGAAGCCGCCGGGCGGTATCCAGAAGGGATGACTCGAAGAGTTTTTGCTGCTGCTCCCATCCGTCGGATTTTTCATCCAAAAAGCCGCAGGCAATCATTCCTCTCGCTCCGCCTCCCCGGACACAGGCAAACAGCAATTCTTCATCGGTCGTTTGGACGGGTTCTGACTGCTGGTCGGATGGAACAAGAGACAGCAAATAAATCGGAATATTCGGTAGCCGTTCGCGGATTTTTCGAAGCAGCTCCTGGCCTTTGTCCAGCCGGCGTGCAGCGGCGGGAACATGGTCAAAATCTTTTAAACTGGGAGAAAGCGGACTTGCTGATTCACCCATCCAAATATCCAATATAACCAGGTCGACATCTTTTTCGGCCAGAATTTGAAGGGCCTCCTGGGCGTTTTCGGCAGTCTGCCAGTCTATCTGCGTCAAGTGTTTTTGAAAAAGCTGGCAGGTTTTTGCATCGGCTGCCAGAAGGATACAGGGTTTCTGTTCGGGCAGAAAGAGGCGTCGAACCTCCGGCTCGAGAAAATCCGGGGAGCTTTCCAAAGCGAACTGGACGGAATCAACCTGTTCAAAAATATCCTCCAAGCGTTCCGTCTTGAAAAGCCGGCAGAAATTGAAGATTTCCGTCTTCACAAATCGTTCCGCACCGGAGCGAAGCGTGCGGGCATCGGCCCTGGCACCTTCTCGCAGAACCAGGCAGATCGGCACCAGCTCATCCACCTGCATATTTTTGTAATATTGGCGTTCGAGAAGCCGGCAGACCCGCCGAAATTCATTACGGACAACCTGTTCCAGTTCGTTAATGCCCAGATGATTGAAAAGAATCGGATAACCGGTTCCCATTCGAGAACAGATGGCTTCCGGAAAGAACGGCAGACCTGTCTGCGGGTCTTTTTCTGTTTTTAGGGCATCCAGAATCGTCTGGCGGTGAAAGGCGGCGTTGGCGGTATGAACGCCGCTTTGATTCGGACGGTTATACAGTGTTTTGCCTGCATTGGTTGTAAAAATAATAGTTGTATCGCGAAAACTGACAGGACGCTCGTGGTATTTATCTTCCAGGGACCCGGCGTCGAGTATCTGCAGGAATAGGAAAATTGTGTTCTGATGCGCCTTTTCAATCTCATCAAAAAGCAGGACGGCTTCCGGATTCTTTTCCACAAATTCGGTCAAAAGGCCGGGATGGGCTCCCTGAAAGCTGCGGGCAATGCCCACCAGTGCCTCATTCTGCTGATGGCCGGAGTAGGCGCTCATGTCAAACCGCTTAAATGGACGGTCCAGACAGGCAGCCCCCAATTCCGCAAGGAATGTTTTGCCGACACCTGGAGGACCGGCGAATACAAAAACGGCTCGAGGACATCGACGCTGGCTGTCTGCCGCTGCGGTTACTTCGGCATTGAAAACTCCTTCCACAAAGGCCTGCACGGCATGGTCCTGCCCGAATAGACGCTCGAGCAGAAGCCCCCTCATCTTTCGAATTCGGTCCAGCAGTTCACTGAGAGCCGGATTTTGGCTGTCCTGCTGAAGCCACTCGGCTATTTTTTTTAGGCCGTCTTCCTGTGAAATAGGGGTCTGATGAATCATTTCACAGGCAGATGGTGACGCGGCCAGAGCTGCGGCTATGTGCCGAATGTCAATCAAACCCGGCCGATGAGGGTCAGGAATTTCCTGTGCCATCGAAGAGGCTGTCTTCAGGACAGAGCGAACATGGGTAGAGAGCGGAAGTTTCTGCGGACACGAAGCGGGCTTGACGTTCAGAAGAAGGCATGCTTTGAGATTGTCCGGTTCCATTTTCAGACAATCCGCCAGTAAAAGACATGCCTGCGGCTGACTGACCATGGCGGATAAAAGAGCCGCCATTTCCAATTCAGTCTTGCCGTCAGCAAAAGCCGTGTCTTTGGCGGTATCGATAACAGCTTGGGCTTTTTCTGTGAACATCTGTTTCCTTTCCTCTTAAAGTTCCGGCGGGATCTCCCCTTCTTCAGGTTGAGACAGCCACATCGGGTGAATCAGAGGTCTCCATTCCGGTTTTTCTTTCATAGATTCCGAATAAACAGCCGGGCTGGTTTGGCAAATACAGCGAACCCGCCGTTCACTCAGAGTGGTTTTCAAAAGGGACAGCCATGCCTCGTGCCGATCATCTTTCCATGCCGGCAGAATCGAAGGCAGGACCAGCCAGAGTTTTCTGCGGCTGGATGCAGCTTCTTTAATCATCTTTTCCATCGGTTCTAACCAGTTTGGGCCGTGGTAGTATTGACGGAAGCCGGTCAAATCGATCAATTCGCAGTTGCCCAGACCGAGGGGGCAGGATGGGGACTCTAAAAGCCGGGCGGCATCCAGAAGGGCCTCATAGGTGTCTATTTCATTGTTACTGAGGAGTAAAAGCCCTTTTTTGGATTCAGCGGCGAGAAAGAGGACAATAGCTTTTGCCTGAGAGGAAGCGGACGAAATCTGACGGCTGGCTGTTGTTTTTCGCAAATCTTTTCCAAAGGCCTCCAGCAGGGCGGTGCGCTCCGGGGCGGGAGAAGAAGTCTGCCTCAATACCTGATTGATCACTTTCTGAATTTCCAATGTAGGACGGCTTAGGAGGGCTTGCAGGAGATGAAGAGGTGTGACCATTGCACTTCCGTTTTCATGGGCAATTCGGTCTGATAAGTCAAGAACGGCTTGTGCTTCCTGAGAGCAGCTCGGCGCCCTGACAGCGTATCGGCAGTTGCCTCCGCCGGATAATTCTCTAATTTGCCGGCGAATTGCTGACGGCGGGATGGAGTGACCCTCAAGAAAACCTCGAACAGCATGGATATCGCAGGCCAGCTGACCGATTACGTTTGGGTCACTGCTTATCTGTGGGATTTCTTCGTCTTGAATTTCGGCGAATTTGAGAAGAGCGGCAAAAAACTGGTTTGGACCCACTTCGGAAAGCTCCGCCTGGATAGTCTCCTCACTTGCGAACTGCCAGATTAACTTCATTGAGATGGAAATCTTCATTCTTTGCTGCCTTTTCCTTCTGATGCTTCGGATTCTGAACAAATACTCCGGAGATAGTTGATTTGTTCCTTTATTTTTTCCAAGTGCTCTCGCATCTTTTGATGCTGGGCGGGAGACGGTCCAAACCATCTTTTTTCAATCTGTCGATAATAGTCAGCTGTCTGTTCAATTTCGACGGACAAAAGAAGAATATGATTCATCGATTGCTGAAAGGCTGTCTGATAGGCAAGGAATTGGGTCTGAGTCTGTTCCAGCAACTGTTGGATGCGCTCTTGTCCGGTACTTTGGAGGACGAGTTCGTCTTGAAGATGCTTCACCAGAAGGATGAGGTGTTCGTTTTGCTGTTCGAGCGTTTGTCGAGATTCCCCGTTTGTTTGTTGGAGAGAGGCCAGCCGGCCTTGGGTTTCAATGAGTTTTTGCTCGATGTTCTCGGCGGCGGTCTGCAGGGCAGCCCAATCTGTCTGAAGGGTTTCCAGCTGGTTCAGGAGAGGAAAAGTATTTAAGCGGACAGCCAGATATATCCCCAGCCCGAACGGGAAAGCCAGCAAAACAGCCAGCAGAATCGTCAGCAAAGCAGCAAAACTGATATGCCGCAGCCGGCCTGCAAGCGCATGGGCTGAAAGCCCACCCGCCAAGGCAATGCTTTCTCGGGCAGTTCGACAGTTCGGGTCCTGCCGAAGGGCCTGCTGCCAGAAGCTGATAGCTTCTTTGTATTGTTTCTGCTGGGCGGCGATTTTGCCTCTCAGCAAAAGGGCTTCCAGCGGCGGCGGGGTCTGCTGAATCCGATCAAGCAAAGCGGTTGCTGTCTGATAATTTCCGGCGGCGGCCTGTTGGGCGGCGGCCTCCAGAAGGTCTTCAGTCTTTACCGGAGTCATTATCTTCTCCTAAGCCTTTCGTCCTTTGGGTTTTTCCAATTCAACGCCGTTGCTTGCAAAAGGATCTGGTATCGGCCATTGGTTTAGTTCTGTCATCCATAGATTCCAGAGTTTCTCGTTGGCTTGTTTGCAGCGGAGGAGGTTTTCCTCAGAGATGTCTTCGCCGTTGTCCACTTTCTGGTCAATTTCCTTATAGACTTGAACGGCCTGCTCATACGCATCAATTTGTTCCCGGGATCCCTGGAAACGGTCAGGAAAGCGAAGGAGGGTCAGCCATAAATCTGTATGATGCTTTAGGTAAACCTGATAAAAAAGTTTCAGCAATTCCATATCCAGATGAGCCATCAGGATTTTGTTGCCTGTTCGAAGGGCCTCTTCAAAATCGCTCTTGATGGATTGAAGTTGTTCGGCGGCCTTTCCGGTGACTTTGGGCTTAAGCAGGAACAGCCGATGACGAATTCTCGCTTCGGTCTGAAGAGATTCGAGATGGTTGAGGGCACCGGTCAGCCGCACAAGGTCTCCATGGCATCGCGACTGAGAATCTTTGTCTCCGTCTTTGGCACCCTGCAGTTTGCTGCAGATTTGTTCAAGGGCTTGAATTCTGGATAGGGCAGCCAGCCCTTCCGCTACAGCCGGCAGGGGTTGGGATTTCTGGAGCCGTTCGATTCGTTGTAGGCGAGATTGGAGGGCTTTCAGACGTTCTTCCATTTCTTCGAGCGGCCAGTCAACGGATTTCGAATCGAAAACCGCTTTAAATTCCTGGCCGAGCAGATGAACATACGCCTTGACACAAATCTGTCGGTTTGTGTCGCGACGGAGCGTTACGTCAATTCGTGCACCGGCCGGCAAATCATGAGGAATATTGCTGGCGAAGATTCGAAGTTCCCCGATTTTAAGATTGCAGTCCTGGTGCAGGTCCACTTCACCGAGAAAATGTTCCACGCTTTCATAAACCGGAATCACCACGGCGCATTTGGAATCGCCTTTGGACAGGCGTTCGGCGGTTTCAAATTCGTCTGTTTTTTCAGCAGGCAGGTCGGTGCCCTTATCAAGAAGGACACTGGTCATATTGCCGACTACTCCGACCATCAAATGACTCGGCAGGGTGGGTTGGATTACGTTCATAAAGAGTATCTTGGGCTCATCAAGGGTTAGAAGAACTTGACTGTTTTGATCAAGGATTTGAGTTTCATAATCCGACCGAACTTTTTCGGCTTCTATGAGAAGAACCTCCGTTGTGAAAAAACCGCTCGAATCTACAGAAAGAGGGCCGCTGCTCCAAAGACCGTCTGTCCTGTTGATTCGGAGCGACAGATTCTTCAGGGGTACAGACGCGGATGTGACGATTCCGCTGACAATGGCAACGGGTTCTGAAGAATTGCCTTCATAAGTTAGTTTCACTTGAATGCCGGCGGAGTTTGCGACCTTTTTGGGGGATTCGGGAATCAGATGTTCCGGTACTTCCACAGTGGCTGCATACAAAGCGGCTCCCTCCGCTACAACTGTCATGGGGTCGATCGAAGATTCCAGAGGGATTTCAAGCCGTTCGGACAGCACACGCTGAATAAAGGGGGTTTTGCTGGGGCCTCCGACGAGCACCAGACATTGAATGTCCGAGGGTCTCAATTTGTTTCGGTTCAGCATCTGTCTGCAAATCAGAGCGGCGTTTTCCACATCCGGACGAATCAGCCGTTCGTAGGTCGGACGAGACAGGGGAAAATCCGGTTTAAACTCTTTCTTTTTGCCGTCTCGAAGAGGATGAGCCGTCTCGACAATCGTTTCTTCGATGTCAGAAAGGCGGATTTTGGCCTGTTCAATTGCTGCCATCAGCATTCCCCATTGCTGACAATTTGTCTGCGGAGAAAAGTCTTCTAAATCATACCGCTCTCGAAGGGGATGATAGTCCGGATCCATTTCCCGATATCGTTTTATTTTTTCTTTATAATCCGGGTCGGATTTTCGAGGGCCCAGGACATAATTCATCAATTCCATGTCGAACTTGCGTCCTCCCAGCAGGTCGTTGCCGGCTGTGCCGTCATTCGGGATGGCCAGTCGTCCGTTCCGAACGGTTACCAGCGAGATGTCGAGGGTGCCGCCGCCGATGTCGAAAATGAGCCACTTGGCGTGTTTGTCATCTGCTGTGAAACCGTAGGCCGTAGCTGCAGCAACCGGTTCCATCAGGAGTGTCACAAACTCCAATCCGGCCAGTTGACCGGCTTCGAGAGTGGCTTTGCAGGCCGGGTCGCGGAAAATCGCCGGCACAGTAATGACACAGGAACGGTGATTGGGGTGTCCTGCTTCCAGATATCCCTGCCATAAGCGTCGGATGACTTGGGCGGTCAGCTGTGAGGGGCTGAAGGGTTCCCCGCTGGGAAATGGGTAACGGTCATCGTGACCCATACGGATTTTAAAACCGGTATGGCCGAGTCCGTCATTCGGAGGACGGGTCAAAACGGCATCGTAAGCCGCTTTTCCGACCAGCATTTTTCCCTGAATATTTTTATAAATGACTGAAGGCATGACGGACTGGCCGTCAATCAGAATGACCTTAGGACCGCTTGATGTCATTACGGCCGCACTCGAATTAGAGGTGCCGATGTCCATTCCTACAGAAACAAAAACAGGCATTTCTTTCTCCTTTCCTTTTTTTGGACATTCTTATTCAGGGTCGGGCTACAAATCCCTTGGCTTGCTGTTTGAGTTTTCCCCTTATCATCACAACGGGACGTTCACAGCTGATGATGGTTTTGTATCGGAGTCCGGGCCGCACTTCGGCGGCACCGATGAGTTCAAAATCCAGCCTACCTTCGGTAAATGCCTGCCCGGTCGGGTCTGAATATTCAATTTGCATTCTTTTAAGAAGAGTTTTGATGTGGCTGACGGCATCCTGAATGCACAATTGTTCTTGGGTTGGTGCGGACTGTACACCGCTTTGCGGCCGATTCTGGCGTTCAATTCGAAAGAGGGCGTTGCACAGGGATACAGCAGTTTCTTCGGAGAGGCAAATTCCTTCCGCAGGGGCGGTTCGACCTTCTGCTGTTTCGCTCAGCAGCCGGGCGACCACTTCATCTGCTGAGGAGGAAGAGGACGGCTGAATCCGAAACGGTCCCGGAAATGCCCACTGGTTCAGTTTCAAAAGAGGTCCGCTGCAATGGTTCATTGTGAATCTCCAATCCGGTTGATTTGTCTATATCAATTGAGATAAAAATTGTCCCCGTTCATAAGAAGACATTTTGTAAATTATCTTCAGAAGTTGGTTGAATTGCTCATTGGAAAGAATTCTGGCCAAAAGAGCCAGTCGCTGCTGCTGCTCAAAAGGCAAACTCTGGATAAATCGTCTGAGTTTTTCATCGCCGTAATCGGAAGGAGGCCTTTCCCCGGATTTGTAGCCGGCGGCTTTGACTATTTTGAGCATCGGATAACTGCTTTCTGCGGAAAGACTTTTGATGGATCCGAGCAGGTTTTGCACCATCCCGGCGACTTCCTTTTCCGCCTGGGCCCATAACTCCGCAATTTTCTTTTCCGTGGTTTCTTTGGCCGTCTGGATGCTCCGAGTGCTCCATGTCTCGATTTCAGCCAGCTGTTGCTCAATCTTGCCCAGTCGAGTTCTGACCATTTTGGCTTGTCTGCGCAGATCTTCTATTTCTTCTTCCAGTTCGTTTTTCAATGCTTCTGTCTGCTGTTTGATTTGAGATTCTGCTGTGAGGAGCGGTTCGGCGGCCTGAACAATCTTCATTCGGCGAAGACGGCGTCCGGCCAGAAGGCCGCCTGCGGCGCCAGACAGACCCAAAATCAGCCCGCAAAGACCGGCGTCCAACAGGGTCATTCCTGAAAAGAGAGTCCCGATAGCCGCAAAAGCCAGTGCGCCCCCTGCAGCCAGCAGTCCATCGTGCTGAAAAACAGCCGACCAGCCGTTGTAAAGGTGCTCGGCTTTCTCCTTTTGATGTCGGCCGGCTTCAATCTGAGAAGAATACTGTTTTTCCAACTCGGCTTTTTTTTGGTTTAGTCGTCCCTCCAGGAGCCATTGTTTTTCTGTAATGGCTTTCTCAAGTTGCTTGAGGAGAGCGTGGTCCTTTTTTTCCTGCTCGGAAGTGCTGGTGGACAATTCGTTCAGACGACGTTCCTGTTCGGCTCAAATATCTGACAGGATTTTTTCCAGCTGTTCCTGGAGGGCTTTCTGCTGCTGATGGGCCTTCTCTTCAATGCGTTCTTTTTGTTCTTTGAGCTGGATTAAGGCGGGGTCGTCTCGAAGCTCTTCCGCTCTGATTTTTCCGTTATGGTGCTTGGCGGCCAGCGAACAGCGGGGAACAAGAATTCGTTTGGTGTTCCATTGATATTCGATAATGTCCTCGTAGATGATTTTGTAAAATGGTAGAACAATCGAATCACATGGATCGGCGGTCTGCCCAGGCAGAAACCAGCATTCAGTCGGGTCAAGGTCCTTGGGCACTTCCAGATCGCCGTAAAGCAGTTGAGTTCGGGCCCTCTTTAATTCCCGAATCCGCTGTCGGGTTGCGTTCGACAAGGGAAGCTGCAGCAGTTTTTTGTATAAAATCAGCGTATATAAAATCGCTCGTTCCCTTTCCTGGCCTAAATCAATTCGTTTTTCCATTGCATCGAGAAGACTTTCACCGAAGGCATCAAACTCGGCCTGTTCAACCGCCTCTTCCGGCAATCCCAGTTCGTCTTTCAGAAAAGCCCGTGTGGATAAAGCATCCTCAAACAAGGGTTCATAAAAATCTGAAAAGACCAACCAGGAAACCAATCCTTTGGCAGGAAATGTTTTTCGTTCGGTGGATTTTGAATTTTTGGCCGAATGAAGTTGTTTTGAATTCGGAGATTTCGGCAATTTGACTCCGCAATGGCTGCATGAACCCTCAAGGTCGTCCCATCCGTAACCGAAACCGCATTTCGGACATTTGCTTGTCGGAACACCTGATTTTCTGACGAGATAGTCTTCTCCTTCCGGATTTGACAGTCGAGCAAGCAAGGGCTTAAGCCATTCGAGGGCTAAAGATTTGGCCAGTTGAATCAGTGTTGCCTGCTTGGCTTCTTGCGGAAATTCGGAGCGTTGAATCAGCTCCAGATGTTTTAGGCAAAGGGTCCGCCTGCCCAGTCTTGCATACGAGCGGATGAAAAAGGCCGGAAAAGAAAGAATCAGCTGGGCAATTTGCATTTTGAATTCACCGTCGAGACGGCCGGTTCCCAATCGCCAGTCCGCCCACTGCTGCGCCCATTCATTCAGGTAATTCCAAAATTCTTTCGATTGCAGAATGACTGCCCACTGCTGGAGGGCTTTTTCCCACATTCGGCCGGGTTCTGTCCCGTTGTTCTGAAGAATGTTAATTTCTTCCTGCAAAGCCAGGTTGTGATAGGTGATAGCCAGGGCGTGCCGGGCCAGCAGTTGCCGGCGGGAGTCTTGGCAGCCGGCGATTTTCAAAAAATGCTCACACACGGCTTCATTAACGAGCGAGTGATGACGAACAACAACGTCAAAATCATTCAGGTTTAAATGAGGCCAGAAAAAACCGTCCAGCATGCGATAATGCGGGTCCCTGAGACGTCGGACCGACTCCCCTGGATTTTCCGCTGCCAAATGGGAATCATATCCGATCTGAATCGTCATTTGATGAACGGCCCGGCGGTTCAGCCGTTCCAGATTGCGAAATTTCTGAGAGGCCAATTCAAGCGTCCTGTCATCGCTGGAGGCCGGAATTGATAGAAATCGAAAGCCATTATAGGCATATAAGTCCGCACGGGGTTCTATCCCCGCAATTTTGATGCCAAGGGGCTTTTTCATCAGACGCGGCAGGTCGATTTGCCCGTGTAATATAAAACTCGGTTCCGACTTGGCGAAATCCTTACTCATGACCAGTCTCCTTTTTTATACTTCTGAAGGATTGCATCTGCTTGTATTGCTCCCAAAGAGCCAGCTGCTCACTGTACGGAGAAACATCTCCCTGCATGTGGATGCCGTTTTGGCGGGCGATCTGACGGGCGGTGAAAAAGACGACTTTGGCTTGGGCATTTTCAATATCCACCAGACCCAGAATAAATGATTTATTGGGGTCCAGGGTTTTTAGAAAGCGAACGAAGCCGCATCTGATTCCTCCCAGCTGCTCTTTGGGTATCTTTGTGCCGTCCAGGAGGATGACTTGTGTACCCTCGCACAGAACGACTTCCTGACGCATTTCGATGGCTAAATTGGGTTCAATTTTCATTTTGCTTCCCTTGTCTCTGTCAGTTCACTATTTTTGATTGGGTTGTTCTCCTTCTTCCATACGGAAAGACAGCAAAAGTTCCGACAATGAAAACAAAAACTTCCTCCTTTTTTAAAAAAACATAAAAGCTTTCTACAAAAGAGCTTGGGGAAGGAAAAACAGGATGTTTATTCTCGTAAGATACTCCTCTTCCTATTTTTTTGCTTTTTTAATGCCTTTTCGTGCAACACTTGTTTCTATTGCGGTTTCTCCTTCTAAAACTCCTTTACTCATAACTTTACCTTAAAGAAAGGTGGGTTTGCAAGGATTTTTTCGCTCTTGAAAATTGAATTTTCTTGTGGTAATATCTATTTTGATAAAATAAACTTTCCCCTTTTTAAGGAAAGAGATGTTAGGACTCAAACGATGGCAAATAAGCAGCCCCCAACTTATGCTCCCTTTCCTGTGACCATCTGGACCATGATTGAACAGGCAAAGAATCGGGAGTCTCCGGAGGGTCGGGAGGCCATCGAACAATTTGCAGCTCTTTATTGGAAGCCGATTTATGCTTTTTACCGCTCTCAGGGGTATTCGTTTGAAAAGGCCGAAGACCTTACCCAAGGTTTTTTGGCCGATTTTTTCGAAAAACAAAAAATCGATTCCGCGGATTGTCAAAGAGGGCGGTTCCGAACTTTTCTGCTGACCTGTGCCCGTAATTATCTGATTGATGAGTATCGCCGTGGTTCTGCCCGCGAACGAGGCCGTCTCCGTAAGCTGCTTCGATGGGAGCAAATCCGGAGTCAGACGGGACCGGCCATAGAACCTTCCGATGAGGAAACGCCGGAGCAGGTGTATCAGAGTGTCTGGCGGAGAGAACTTCTTAATTGGGCAGTTCAGGCCGTCCAAGAGCGATGCCGGGAAAAAGATCGGCAGGTTTGTTTTGAGGTTTTTACGGACTATTATTTGCAGAATGAACAGGACCGTCCCACATGGGACCAAGTTGCCGCCAAATATCATCTAAACAGCTGGAAGGAGGCATCCCACAAGGCGGAGTGGGTCAAGCAGCAGTTCATCAAAGCGATTCGTGGGGAAATCCGAGTTTATACCAAGGCCAAGAGTGAGGAGGAGGTTGATGAGGAATTGAGGGAGTTATTAAGCTTTTGATGCATCTCACGCTTTGCGGTTCAGGAATTTAAAAATGAAGAAAGACCCCAAGACAAACGTTTCAAAACTTGCAGATGAGGAAATTTGTCGCCTGCTGATGCTCGGGCTGGAGGGTAAGGACACGGCGCCGACGGAGAAACCGACAGACCGCCGGGCCGGATTGCCTTCCGATGATCCAGGTCCTCGGACCCTGCAAATTTCTCCACCGGATGAATCCTAATTCCCCTGAAACTATTGATTGCCCCGACAGAAAATTTATTTAGGTGAAGTCTCAGGTTGAATCCGAACGGCGCGGGTAACGGACAGAGGAGAGGTTTTATGAGTGCGGCTCCCAAAGGGGTGGGGGATGTAATTTTCGGCGAATATGTGATTGAAGAATGCTGGGAAAGTTCAGCAATTGTTTATAAGGTTTTCCACCGCAGCCATCCGGAGCAAAAATACATTGTCAAGCGGGTGCGTCCGGAACATACCGGCTATCAGGCCGTGCTGGATTGGTTTGCACGGGAAGTGCAGATTTGGCAGCGGATTACCGGACACCCTAATATTGTTCGGCTGGTGAATCCGTGGCGGATCGATACAGACGGGGTGAATTATTTTTTTGTTGAATTTATCGACGGGCCTCAATTGGCGGATGTAATTCGGCGGACCAAAACGGGGCGTTTGTCCTGTCCGCAGACATTAAATTGGGCTTGGCAGATTGCGGATGCAATGGCTTATGCGGCTCGAAAGTCCATCCAGGAAGGCGGAGGAATTGTTCACCGTGATCTGGACTCCACGAATATTCTGATTAGTCGGGACGGGAACGTCAAAATCAATGACTGGGGTTTAGCCAAAGATTTGTCAGAACCGGAATCGCCGATTCCAACAGCTACCATTCAGGAGTATCTGGTGGGGAAAGCCACTTGGATGCCTCCGGAACAGTTTCCGCCGCGGCGTGCGTCTGGTTATCGGGTGGCCGGAGATATATATTATTTTGGGGGCCTTCTGTGTCAGATGCTGACCGGCCGTCCTCCGAATCCGGAGCAGAGCGACTTAATCCGCACTTCCTCAGAAGAGGTTGTTAAGAGGTTGCTGCGGGACTGGCAGGAGCAGTCTATTCACCCTTGCATCCGCAAACTTTGTTCGGATAGGAAACTGGCTCGTTTGGTCATGGATTGTTTACAGGTTGAAGAAGACCGTCGTCCTCAGGATTTTTCTGCTGTTCAGGAGCGTCTGCTGGAAATTGACCAAAGCCCGGCCGGGATGGAGTCTGTTTCCTGTGTTCAATGTTCTGAATGTTCATTTATCGGATTGGAAGAGCAGGCCACCTGTCCGGTTTGTGAAAGCACAGCGGAATGGACACCGTGGGAATATAAACCGTTTGTTTGGACGGCCTACAGGAAAGAAGAAAAATCCTACCGGAAACCGTCCTATCCGACGAATCATCTGATCACTATTTCTGCCGGACCGGCTCTCATCGGAGCCAAAGTGGAAGTCGTTACAGCTCTTCAAGGGGTCTATGATTTGCAGGGAGCCCGATTAGAGCAGTTTCTGATGCCGCCGGAGCATACGGTTCAGCTGCCGTCTTTTTCAATTGCCAGACTGGCGGTGTCTAATTTTGAGTACGGTCAGTTTGTTGAGCGGACCGGTTGGCGCCGCCCGCCTCACTGGCCCAAAGGAGCTCCGGCGGATTTTCCTTCATCAATGGGAGAACAGCCGGTTACGCATGTGGATTTTCAGGATGCAGAGGCCTTTTGTCAGTGGAAAGGCTGCCGTCTGCCGACCAATGATGAGTGGGAGCGTGCCGCCCGCGGACCGGACGGCCACGTCTATCCCTGGGGCAACCGATGGCCGGAAGATACTCCCTATGCCCAGACTCTGGAGAGGCATCGTAAGACTCGGGAGGAATTGGTGAGCGTGGAGGCCCTGCCCGATGGAGCTGCGTCTGAGGGGTTGCTGAATCCAGCTGGTAATGTGTGGGAATGGGTTGACGGCGGAGAAGGAAGACTCAAGCATACACGCGGCGGTTCCTGGAGGTATGCAGGTGAGTTGTACTCGCTGAACTGGTTTCGGATGCCGACGGATGCCTCGCTGCTGCAGGACGATGTTGGATTCCGATATGGAAAAGACCTTCAGGAAAAACCGGTCCGGTGGTCTTCCGAAGAACTGGCGCAGACGGCTCTTATCCCTTCCGGGCGATATCTTCTGGGGACAAGTCAGGAAGAGATTCTCTGGGCTCGCCGCCAGTTCGGGCTTTCTGAAAACGACTTGAATGTACTCAAAAGGAATCCCGAACGGATTGTTCCTTTGCAAAGTTTTCGTCTTCGAAAGTTTCCCGTGACCAATGAAGAATACTACCAGTTTGTTGTTCAAACCGGTTATCCGAGCCAGCCGAAACATTGGAACCTGCATTTGCTCGAATGGTCGGACCGGCCGTTTCTTGAAAAATACAGGTATCATCCGGTGACGGGGATTTCTTATAAGGATGCAGTGGCTTTTTGCTCCTGGTGCGGAGGGACGCTTCCGACCAATGACCAGTGGGAAGCGGCGGCCAGAGGAACTGATGGGCACCGCTATCCATGGGGGGACACCTTCGATAGGACCCGGTGCAATATGGCGGAGTCAGGTCTGGCCCGTACATCCGCGGCAGGCCAGTTTAGTGCAGGAGTTAGTTGTTTCGGATGCGAGGACATGACGGGCAATGTTCTTGAATGGACAATGAAGGATTCCTCATCGGAAGGGGCGTATTTTCTGCGCGGAGGTTCTTATGAAGATACCGGAGCTTTATCTGGTCTTACGTATCTGAGGATAGAGGCCGATCCGGACCTGGAACTGCCGACGGTTGGATTTCGTGTAGCATTTCGTTAAAGAAGGGTCGGAAATATGACATGGGAATGGATACAAGGATTAGAGAAAAGGGGGGTCCGTTTTGTCCTGTTAGCAGCGGCCGCGGCAACAGCTCTGACTTTTCTGACCGTCCGCTTTGCCCTTCCGCCGGGCAGCTATATCAGGACACTGTTTCTCGAAAGGACGTTTATCCAATATCTAACGACCTTTTGTTTCTGGCTGACGGTGGTTTGTATCGGCCTGAAGCATATTCGTTTCAAGCATGAGCAGAAGGCCTTTGATGCGGCCCGTGAAATTCTGAGCAATGAAGCATTCGAAATCGTAATGACTTGGCAGGAGGCGGACACGGTTCGCCGGCATTTTCTGCAGGATAAGTACAAACCCTTCCACAACAGTCAGATTTTTGAAATGATTTTGCACGGAATGGATCGGCTTCGGAAATGTCAGAGTCCTTCCGAACTTGATGATTACTTTCGCTCCCGAAGTGCCGTTAATCAGGATGAACTGGAAACCGGCTATACCAATGTGCGGTATCTTTTATGGCTGATACCCACGCTCGGCTTTATCGGAACGGTGCTGGGAATCGGTGTGGGGCTGGCGGGTTTTGCCGCCATTATTCAGAAAGCGGAAGGCTTTCAGCAGGTGAAGGCCTCGCTGCCGAAGGTTACGGCCAATTTTGCCACGGCCTTCGATACAACCCTGCTGGCGTTGGTGCTTAGCGTAGCGGCGGTTTTTTATATGTCCTGGATGCTTAAACGTCAGGAGCACATGCTGGAAAAAATCGATATGCTCTGCTTTGACGAAGTCTGTGCTCTTTTTGAAGAGCACGATCGGGCCTCGATGGAGATTGTCGAAGCAATGAAAAAGGGTTTTGAACAGCTGCGAACCGCTATGAACGGCAATCGAGCGGATATTGAAAATGTTATGCAGCATAAGATACCGCCGCTAATTGCCGCTCCGATTCTGCAGGGGATGGTCAGCCATTTAACAACTCTGGAAGGACTGCTGGCGGATAGTCTGAAACTGCAAAATCAAAGCAGCCAGTTCCTTTCGAAACTCAGCAAAGATTCTTCCGGCGGTCCTGTCCTGACTCAGGAACATATCCGTCCGATAGAAAATCTGCTCAAAGAAATTCGCGACCTTCTCCAGCGGTCCGCGAACAAGAATCCCTCTCCATCCATTCCTGATTCGGTATAAGAACAGGTGCGTGGTTTATGGCTCGCAAACGTTCAGAAACGCTTACCTTTTTCGGGACTTCGTTTCTCGATGTGCTGGCGAATACCATCGGAGGACTGGCTTTTTTGCTGGTGCTGGCGGTGTTGCTGGTCGGCGATTTGGTTTTTGTACCGCCGGAGATTATGACGGAACAATTGCCGGACGGCTATCATGGAGCGGAATATTCTGTTTGGCTCGGGGCACGAGAAGGAATGGGGAAATTCCGGTGGGAATTCGGGAAGGGGCAGCGGCCGAACGGATTGATTTTGGATGCCAAAACAGGCAAGTTGTCTGGACGTCTCCAACTGCCGGCGGAGATTGAAGAAAAACAGGATTATGTATTTGAGGTGATTTGCAAAGCCGTTTCGCCGGATAATCCGGAGAATATCAAGGAAGTGGCCCGGAAATTCAAGCTTGATGTCTATCGGAAGATGCCGGTCCCTACCGTCCCGCTTTCGATTCTGACAACCAGTCCTCTGCCTGATGCCTATCAGGGACAGTCTTATCCGTTTCAGTTTGCCGCGGAAGGGGGACAGCTGCCTTATTCCTGGTCGACTCCGTCAGAGCATCTGCCGCCCGGACTGACCCTGACGCCGGAAGGCCGTTTGGAAGGACGCCCTAACCGCACCGGCGACTATGTTTTTGAAGTCACAGTCAGAACGCCGCGGGGACAGCAGGAAAGCAGGTCTTTTCATCTGGCCGTTTATGAAAAATATCCGCCTCCTCCCCCTTTGAAGGTTGTTACAGAGAAAATCCCCGCTGCTGTTGCTAAGGAAGCTTATATGATTTATGCCGCCGCGGAAGGCGGGCAGCCGCCGTACCGATGGTCTTTGGAAGGAGCAGGGCCCGGCTGGCTTCGGCTGAACGATTCTTCAACGGCCTTTCTCGGAACGCCGGCTCTGTCCGATATCGGAACGAGGGAGATTCGCTGGAAAGTCACGGATAAAAACGGCTTTCAGGCGTCAAGTGGTCCGCTGCAATTAACGGTGCTGGCACCGCCGGGGCAGACCCCGCCGCCGCCGGAAATCAAAACCAAAATGCTGCCGGATGCCCGTGTGGGTCAACCTTATCATCTGGCTGTGGCGGTTGAGGGGGGGGCGCCGCCATATCGCTGGACAATTGAACCTCGTAACTTTTGTCCGGGTATGACCTTCTCAGCTAAAGAGGGGCTCTTTGAAGGCACTCCCTCCCGAAAGGGGGTGTTTCTTGTTTCGATTGCTCTGACGGATGCCGAATCGCGACGGACGTCGGTCGCCTACGAATTTACGGTGCACCCGCCGCTGAAGCCCGTTGAAATCCTTACTCACCAAGCCGGACTAGGTCGCGTGGGAAGTCCTTATGAGATTGCGCTGTCGGCTACGGGCGGGTATCCGCCTTATCACTGGGCCCTTACAGGCGGGCAGCTTCCTGCCGGGCTTGAGATAGACAGCCAAAAAGGTCTCCTGAAAGGAGTGCCTCAGCAGGCGGGACCATTTGAAGTGAAACTGGCTGTTCGGGATGCCGAGGAGAATGCTTCTGCGGAACCTCTTGTGCTTAAAGGAGGAATTCTCACCGAGGAAAATACGACTCCTCTTGAAATTACGACTCGTTCGATTCCTGTTCTGCTGACCGGGCGATCGTCGGATATAGTTTTTGCCTGTGTGGGGGGGCGGGAACCTTGTCGTTGGCAGGGCAGCCGGCTCCCGGAGGGCTTGATTTTGGATGAAGAAGGGCGTTTGAGCGGAATTCCGAACAAAGCGGGCTGCAGCCGTATCTGGGTTCAAGTGACCGATGCCGGCGGACACCAGGTTCGGCGAGAGTTTGAATTGACGGTTCGAAGGATGGTCCCTCTCTGGCTGCCGGTAATCCTTGCTTTGCTTTTGGCGGCGGCTCTGATGACGATTCTTCGTCTCCTGCGCTCCTTTGCCTCCCGCAAGCCCGTGACGGTAGAACCGTTAAGGATTTTAACAAAATCGATTCCGAATGCACGTGCTTCTTGTGATTATTCAGTTCAGCTGGCGTGTATAGGCGGTGTGGGACCGTACCGTTGGAAAGTCGCGGAGGGTACCTTGCCTCCGGGAATGACGCTTTCTCCGGAAGGGCAACTCTATGGCAGACCCTTTGCAACGATTCACGTCAACGATACAAAAGAAATAAATTTTACTGTGGAAGTAAAAGACTCCCGCGGCCAGACCGCTTGCCAAAAACTATGATGGCTGTCCAAAAGGAGATATGGGCAGACATGGCAGCTTGATCCCATGAGGACATATTTTTTTCCTGAGATAATCCGGACTCCAGTGGACCTAACAAAATCGGTGTCTGTCCGACAATCTGGTTTGGTTTTTTGGTATGATTCAAATTGCCGGAATGGTGTTTTTTCCTACAAGCCATTTCATAACCCAGAATCTTTTTTTATTTTTAAGCTTTCGCCACGCAAGAACTTATGTACATTTGGCTCCAAAACGGTTTTTTTAAAGAGTCAAGGATGACTAAACAACGTTGGAAGCTTACGGATAAGCAGTGGGCAAAAATTGAACCATTCCTGCCAAAACCTAAAAGGTCAAAACGCGGCGGCAGACCGTGGATTGATAACCGCAGAGTTTTTGAAGGCATCCTCTGGGTGTTGCGAACCGGAGCTCCATGGGAGGAGGTTCCCCAAAAATATGGAAGCGTTTCGACCTGCTGGCGGCGATTGCGAGACTGGGAAGAACAGGATATTTGGCTGGGTGCGTGACGAGCCTTTCTGGCCCAACTCGATGAGCGAGGCCGGCTGGACTGGAGTGAATGCTTTATCGATGGCAGTTTTGCACCTGCCAAAAAGGGGCGAATGTGTCGGAAAGACCAAACGCGGCAAGGGAACGAAATGGATGGTGGTGGTCGACGGCCGAGGTATTCCTTTGGGAAACCACCTGGACTCTGCGTCCCCGGCGGAGGTCAAACTTGTCGAAAGGACCCTCAAAACGATAGCGGTACCCCGGCAGGGTCCGGGGGCGCCAAAACAAAAACCTGAGCGTCTTATTGCCGATCGCGGCTACGATTCGGATTCTTTGCGAAAGCAGCTTGCACGACGCGGCATAGAATTGATTTGTCCGCATCGTACCCGTTGCAGAAAGAAACCGATACAGGATGGAAGAAAATTTCGTCGTTACAGGCGTCGATACAAGGTCGAACGCACCTTTGCTTGGCTGGGCAACTGCCGCAGACTTGTCGTACGATACGATCGGAATATTACAATTTATCGTGCATTCTTTCATATAGCTTGTTTAATTATAACGCTCAGGAGGTTATGAAATGGCTTCGAATCTAGATAACCTTGAGGAATCGTTCTGCGGTTTCTTTTTTAAGGGTTCCATGATGGTCTTCCTTTAGCTGATCTTTTCAATCCTGTCAGTCAGGTTCTTTCCACTGTTTGATGCGGGAAAGAAGGATGTATCTTTGGGAGTAAATAAAATTATTTGAAGGGAGGGTGTCTCCTTGAAAAATTAAGCCGCCAAGGTTAAATGAATAACTTTGGCGGCTCGTGCAATGCAGCCGGTCTAATCAAGATTGCTGATATAGACCAGAAAACCAGGGACAGAAATGTCAGTAAAGACTCTTATAAAATTCTCTACTTGTCTCTTTGTTACACCTCCATCACCTATCAGATCAGATTCCAAACATGAATCGCCTTCGCTATTAAGATATCCTCTTGAAAGACGTTTTCTGCGATTCCATTTATTTACATCTTCAAGAGAGATATTTTATTTAATCCCAAAAAAAAGTACTAGATCCCCATCCTTATAAATCGTAAGAGCGTACTTTATACCTCTCTTGTCCGTAAATGTCAGAACCCCTTCTTCAGTGTTGATTGTTACCGAAGCATAACCCATTTTTTCAAGAATCCGTTTTGCTTCCTGGAAGCTTAATTTCTGAATGACCACATTTTCGTCAGCATCATTTGAATCACTGATGGTGTAACTTGATTCCTTCTCTGCTTCAGTTTTATCTGAAGCCAATTTTGCAAAAGTAACGCTTAAGCCGATACTCAGCAACCCAACCATCGTGATTAATACCATTGCCTTTTTCATTTTTGTACCCTTTCATTTTCTTGTTTTCCTTTTTTTCAAACCTGCCAATCAGGTTCTTTCCGATAATAGATACGGGGAAAGCAGATGGATTCCGGGGAAAAGCAGAAAATTTCCATTAAGCGATGTGGGCTAACCGAAAACCCCCACGCGATTACCCGTTTTATGAAGTCATTTGAAGTAATAGGGTAGTCTTGAGACGGTCTAAACGTGCCCAGAGTTGCAGGCCGTCGAGCAGACGGTAATAAACAAACGGGGCTTTTTTTGGAATCGACTGGTCAAACCAAACAGTCGTTGGGCCAGCCGGTTGCCATGGAGCCGCCCTCCCGGCTGATCAGATGGTTCAGGAGACGCTTAAGGCGGTAGAAGATATCCGAACAGTCATCGTGAATCCAGCGAGCCAGGTCGGTGACGACCAGGGTGCCGGCTATCAAGATTGCCCCAATGGCTTGACGAAGAAAACGCTGCCGGGGTCGGTCGGTTTGGCCCATCAGAGGAGACAAAAAGACAGAAAGTAAATTTCGGGTCTTGCTTAAGATAAAATCATGTCGTACCATTTTTCTACCTCCTTGTGTTTGTGGAAGTTAGGTTCTTGGAAAAGCGTATTTTGCAAACACAAGGAGGGTTTTCCCGTACCCCCCTCTCTCTCTAAAACGGGTAATCGCGTGGGAAGGAAATATATTGTAGACATTTCGGGTAATTTGCCTACAATACTATGTGAAATCGATACTGCCGACGGTTCTTTGAAAAAATCATATCTCTATGCCGACGGGCGGATTCTGATGCAGAAGGATTACGAGAACCCGGCTAACGTCCATAAGACCTACTGGCATGTCCACGACTGGCTTGGCAGTATCCGGCAGGTCTTGGCTTATCACAAAAATTCCTCTCTATTGAACATCGTCCATAGTTACGGCTGTACGCCGTTTAGGCCGTTGGATGCCGGACTGTGCTCCGGCGGCGGGGTTGAGAGAAACAGTTTGGTTTACTTGGGCGGAGAAAAAATTGAAAAGCGGGGGTGTTTTGCGCGAAATGTTCTTTTTTGGGGCGCAAGATTGCCTTGTTCATTCCTTTCAGATGCCTGACAATTTTTCGTTCGGAACGTTATTTGCAGCGTGAATTGTTGGGAAAATGTATCCGGAAGAATCAGAAAGGTTTGTGTAAGCTTCAGACCGAATGTATAATTGTTTTTTTGCGGTTCTTTTCCCGTCAGGAGTTGGGCGCGGATTGGTTTCAACGCAGCGAAATAAATTGTCTGTTAGAGGCGGCAAGGGAGAATGATGAAAACACGTTCGTGCGGATGCATCGGTGTGCTGTTTCTGATTTCTTTTTTGTCAGGGGCGGGCGCGGAGGAGCGTAAACCTGACTTTTTCCTCCAAATTGATTCGAATGAAACCCTTCAGTACGGTACCGATTCGCAGGGCAATCGAATTCCGGATTTTTCTCACTGCGGCTATGAAGGGCAGGACAAGCCGATCCCCAATGTGCCTGTACGGGTTATTGTCGAGCCGATTGAGGGCGATAATACCGCCCGGATTCAGGCGGCTGTCGAGTATGTGTCTTCGCTTCCCTTGAATAATGACGGCTTTCGGGGAGCTGTTCTGCTGCGTCGGGGGCGATATATCCTGCAGGGCGGCTTGATTCTGCGTTCATCCGGGGTGGTTTTGCGCGGCGAGGGAATGGATGAGGATGGCACGGTCCTGATTGCCGCCGGCACGGACCGCAGAACCCTCATTCGTATTGCCGGAAAGAATGACCGTTCCGGAGTGGGGCAGGCGGTTCAGATTCAGGATGAAATGGTTCCGGTCGGCTCCTATTCCCTTCGTCTGGAGAATACGGAGGGCTTTTCCGTCGGGGATACGGTGGTGATTACCCGGCCCAGCACCCGGGAATGGATAGAGCATATCGGAATGAATCGGTTCGGCGGCGGGCTCAAAGGTCAGTTTGACTGGAAGGCTGGCTCTCGCGATATCCGATGGGATCGGGTGATTCGTGCCGTTGACGGCGGGCGGGTCATTCTGGATGCCCCGCTGACGGCGGCTCTCGAGCAGCGGTGGGGCGGCGGCACCGTACAAAAATACCAATGGCCCGGACGGATTCATCATATCGGGGTGGAAAATCTCCGCTGTGTGTCGCAATTCAATCCGGCCAACCCGAAGGATGAGAATCATTCCTGGATGGCCGTTACGATTGAAAATGCCGAAAATGTCTGGGTTCGCCGCTTGACGGCCGTTCATTTTGCCGGTTCGCTGGCGGCGGTGTGGGAAACCGCCAAATGGGTTACGGTGGAGGATTGCCTGTCTCTGGAGCCCGTATCTGAGGAAGGCGGCTGGCGAAGAAATTCCTTTTTTACAATGGGGCAGATGACCCTTTTTCTTCGGTGTTGGTCTGAGCGGGGGCGGCATGATTTTTCCGTCGGCTACTGTGCACCGGGGCCGAATGCATTCGTGCAGTGCTGGGCCAGGGAGCCGCTGGAGGACAGCGGACCGCTGGAAAGCTGGGCCTGCGGCGTTCTTTATGACAATGTGCGAATTGACGGAAATGCCCTGCGGGTAGGCCATCGCGGCAGCCGAGGCGAAGGGATTGGATGGACCGGCGCCAATTGTGTTCTCTGGCAGTGTGATGCGGCGATTATCGAATGCGCCAAACCCCCGACCGCCTGGAACTGGGCGTTCGGATGCTGGGCGGAATTCGAAGGCGACGGCTGGTGGGAGCAGTCCAACAATTTTGTCAAGCCTGACAGTCTTTATCAGGCCCAGCTGGCCCAGCGGCTTGGCAAAGAGGCGGCAGGTCGGATTCGTCTGTGGAAAGTTGATACTTCCGGTACGACAAACCCCTCTTATGAATTAGCGGCGGCATTGGCGGCCGCCTCCTCAAAACCAATGCCGACCCTCGCGGAGTTTATTGGGAAATTGACGGAGGAATATCCGATTGTCTCCGATACGTCCGCGGCTCAGCCGCTCGAGAAGGTTTGGGATGAAACAAAGAACCGAACGGTTTCCGCCAATCCGCCGGAAAAGCAGATTTCCCTTGTGAACGGACTCCTTGTCTGTCAGGGGAGGCTGCTTGCCGGTGCGAGCACGGGGGTTGCCTGGTGGAGGGGGACGACACGTCCCGATGAGGCTCCGTCTTTTGGGATCGGGATTACCCGGTTTGTTCCGGGGCGAATCGGACGGGGGTTTACGGATGATTTGGAGGAATTAACGTCTGAAATGGCGGCGTCCGGCAGGGCGGTGCTGGATTACAATTACGGCCTCTGGTATGAGCGCCGGAGGGATGACCATCAGCGTGTCCGCCGGATGAACGGGGATGTTCGGCCGCCGTTTTACGAGCAGCCCTTTGACCGCAGCGGTATCGGAACGGCCTGGGACGGGCTGAGCCGGTATGATTTGACCCGCTATAACGCCTGGTATTGGGCCCGGCTGAAGGAGTTCGCGGATTTGTGCGAACGCAAAGGGCTGGTTCTGCTGCACCAGAACTACTTTCAGCACAACGTGCTGGAGGCCGGGGCCCATTGGGCGGATTTTCCGTGGCGGCCTGCCAATAACATCAACGACACAGGTTTTCCGGAGCCGCCGCCCTATGCCAGCGATAAACGGATTTTTCTGGACCATTTGTTTTATGATGTCAGTCACCCCGGCCGACGTGCCCTGCATCAGGCCTATATCCGCCAGTGTCTGGATGCGTTTGCGGACAATACAAATGTCATTCAGATGACATCGGCGGAATATACCGGGCCGGCGGAGTTTGTCCGTTTTTGGCTGGATACAATCCGGCAGTGGAAACAGGAAAAGCAAAGAAATCCGCTGATTGCTCTCAGCTGCACAAAAGACGTGCAGGATGTAATTTTGTCCGAGCCGAAGTATCGAGAACTCGTTTCTGTGATTGATATTCGGTATTGGTGGTATCAGCAAAACGGGGCACTGTACGCTCCGCAGGGGGGCAAACATTTGGCACCGCGTCAGCATGCCCGCCTGCTCAATCCCAAACCGGCCTCCTTTGAACAGGTGGTTCGGGCTGTACGGGAATACCGAGAACGGTATCCGGACAAGGCGGTCATTTATTCGGCGGACGGCCGTTTTGGATGGGCCGTGCTGCTGGGGGGCGGTTCGCTGCCTCCGCTGCCGCCGAAGACCGAACCTTCGCTTCTGGAGGCGGTTGTGAAAATGAAGCCGTTCGATTGGCCCGGGGATTCGGCCCACTGTTTTGCTCTGGCTGACGTGCCGAAACAATATCTGGTTTATGCGGCGGAAGGAAAGAAACTGCCTTTGCCCGTTCAAAAAGACGAAGAAACGTTTGAAATCCGCCGAGTCGATTTGGAAACCGGTCAGATTTCATCTGTTCAAAAACTGGTTCAGCAGGAGTGGCTTGCGGAAGCACCTGCTTTCTATTGGATTGTGAGAAATTAGGGATTTCGAATGAAAGGGTGGGTTTTTGCTCTGGCGGTTTTGATTTCTCTGCCGGAAGGCAGGGCCGAAGAACCTGCATCCGTTCAGCGATGGGGAATCTTCGAACTTTCTTTCAAGGGACCGAGCCAGGGCAATCCGTTTGCGGATGTTCATCTGAGTGCTGTTTTTACACAGGGAGAGCGAAAGGTTTCCGCAGAGGGGTTTTATGACGGCAACGGCGTTTATAAAATTCGTTTTATGCCGGAATCCGAAGGGAGATGGTCTTATGAAGTCCAAAGCAGCCTGCCGGACCTGAATGGAAGGCAGGGAGCGTTTGTGTGCACTCCTGCGGCCTCGGGCAATCACGGTCCGGTTCGAGTGAGAGAGCAATATCATTTTGCTTATGCCGACGGGACGCCGTTTTTCCCATTCGGCACGACGATTTACAAGTGGTTTTTTCAGCCCGATGCCGTGCAGCAGCAAACCCTTCAGACTCTCCGAAACTCGCCGTTTAACAAGGTACGTTTTCTTCTGCTGCCTCCGGGGAATCTTCGTTCCAACACCGACCCCAATGCCTTAACCTGTTTTCCTTTTCAGCAGAAAGGGATGAATGGATGGGATTTTACGCAGTTTAATCCGGAGTACTTTCGTAAGATAGAACGGGGGATTGCTCAGCTGTCTGAATTGGGGGTTGAGGCCGACGTAATTCTTTTTCATCCGTACGACCGAGGCGAGTGGGGGTTCGATCGAATGTCCATGGAAGACCGTCGATTTTATCTCCGATATGTGATTGCCCGTCTGGCGGCCTTTCGGAATATCTGGTGGTCCCTGGCGAATGAAAACAGCTTTATTCAGAACCTGACGGATGAGGATTGGGATGCTCTCTTTTGTCTGGTGCAGGAAAAAGACCCGTATCAGCACCTTCGCTCCATGCACAATGCGGACCGGATTTATGATTATACCAAAACCTGGGTCACTCACGTAAGTCTTCAATACTATATGGCGGCCCGCTATCTGGGGATAGCGCCGATGCTGCGGGATATCTACAAAAAGCCGATAGTTCTCGATGAAATTAATTATGAGGGCAACATTGACCGCCGATGGGGACAGCTGTCGGGAGAGGAGATGGCCTTTCGGTTTTGGTCCGCCTATATCGGCGGGGCGTATGCCACCCATGGGGAAGCCCTGAAAATTTCGATATCGGATGTTCCGTGGACATCTGCAGGGGGGACACTTCGAGGACAGAGTCCGCCGCGGATCAGCTTTCTCCGAAAAATTGTGGAGTCCGGTCCGCCGGAGGGTCTGGAACCGATAGACCAGTATTATGAAACCAATATCGCCGGCCGGCCGGGTCGATATTATCTGATTTACTTCGGGAAAGAGCCCATTCGAAAATGGACCTTTCGGCTGCCGAAGAAGGGCCTGGAAAACGGAATGCGGTTTCGCGCAGAACGGATTGATACTTGGAATATGACTATTGAATCGGTGGAAGATACATTTGAAGTGGAGAAACTGGATCAGTATGTCTATGCAGATGTTAAACGGCGGACTATTCAGATGCCCGGCAGGCCGTATATGGCCCTTCGGCTGCAGTGTGTGGACTAAAAATCACTCGAGAATTGTTCGCTTGTCGGTTGGTTTGATGTTTTGTCTATCCGGTCTCCTCCGGTCTGCGGGGGATGAACAAGAGCCCGTTCGGTTTGTCGGAGCCGTAAAAACCTCCAACAGCGACTACAAAACCGGCTACCACGATGGACAGCTGCCTCCCGCCGTCGGGGTTCATAACTACCAGATTCTGCGGGCCAACCGAAGCCATCCGGAATGGTCGGACGGGCTGGGCTGGACGTACAACCATGCGCCGATGCTGGCCTATGCGAACGGGCAGTTTTATTGTCATTATTTGACCAACCCTTTTGGAGAGCATATTCCGCCCGGTGCCACAATGCTGACCCGTTCCAAAGACGGCAGGCACTGGAGCCGCCCGCAGGTTTTGTTTCCCATCTATCCGTTGGCGGATGAAAAGGCCCAAATCACCTATCCCTATATGCACCAGAGGATGGGGTTTTACATCGCTCCCAACGGACGCTTCCTGACGATGGGCTTTTACGGCTCGCCGTACAGTGACGGCATCGGCAGGGTGGTGCGGGAAATCCGTCCGGATGATTCACTGGGCCCGATTTACTTCATTCGGGTCAATGACAACTGGACAGGGCCGCTGCTGTATCCGCTTTATACGGAATCAAATGATGTCGGTTTCGTTTTTGCGTGCAATGCGTTTCTGGAGGATAAGGTTCGGCGGATCCAGTGGTGGGAGGAAGACCAGTTTGCACAGGACCGCGATGATTTTTATCGGGTGACCTGGCCGCCGCCTCAGGGACGCAGCAAGCCCGGCAAGGCCTTCTGCTTTTATACCCGTCCTGATGGAGTCATTGTTGGCTTTTTCAAAGACCGCTGGGTGACCATCAGCCGCGACCAGGGCGAGACGTGGTCCTATCCGGTTCGCTGCGAAACGCTCACGTACGGCGGGGCCAAAATCTGGGGCCAGCGAACCGATGACGGACGGTATGCGCTGGTTTATAATCCGACGGGCAGCGAGGCACGTCATCCGCTCTGTGTTGCAACAGGCGAGGATGGAATTCATTTTGACAATCTCCTTGTCGTGCATGGGGAAGTGCCGCCCAAGCGGTATTGGGGGCGGGAAAAGCGGCCCGGCCCGCAGTACGTCCGCGGCATCGTCGAAGGCAACGGCAACCCGCCCGGGGATGACCTCTGGGTTGTATATTCGGTCAGCAAAGAAGACATCTGGATTGCCCGCATTCCCATTCCCGTAAAAGGCCAGGTGCAGGGGCCGGTTGCGGATGATTTCAGCCGAATGGAAACCGGCGGATATGTCCCGGACTGGAATATTTATTCGCCGCAATGGTGTCCGGTGGAAATCGCAGAGTTTCCCAGCCGGACGGAAAAAAGCCTGATGCTCAAGGACACAGACCCCTATGATTATGCCAAGGCGGTCCGGGTCTTTCAGAAAAGCCCCCGCCTTTCCATCTCCTTCCGTTTGTATGTCCAGTCTCCGCGGGAGGTGCTGGATATCGAAATCCTTTCAGAAAAAGGGGACCGGCTGATCCCGCTGCGAATCGATACGCAGCGGAACGGCCTTCTTTTCAATCCGCAATCCGGAGAATACCGTTCTTTTGCCAAATTGGTTCAAGGGCAATGGCACACATTCCGGTTTCAAATCGATTCGAAAAACCGCTCTTTCGATTTGTTTTTGGATGAGAAACCTCTTCTGCAAAAAGCCGCGTTCGGAATGCCGGAAGGGACTCCTCATCGCATCGAGTTCCGCACCGGACGGTATCGGCTGACGGACGATGTCCAGAAGTACAAGAGCGGCAGCGAATTCATTCCCGGCTGGGATGAACCGGGGGCGGATGAGCCGGTTGCACCGGCGGTCTTTTATCTCCAGGATTTCCGGGCTGAAGACATCACCGAGTCCGTCCTGAATCCGGACTCCTTTCGCCGCTATGTCGATGCCTTCAATCAAATGGATGAGGAACCGATTGTCAATGCGGTTCCGAATGCTCAGGCATGGGACTGGATAAAGCGGAACATCCCTTTTTTCGAATGTCCCGACAGGGAACTGGAGGAGATTTATTATTTCCGCTGGTGGACCTTTCGCAAGCATATCAAACAGACGCCGAGCGGTTTTGTGCTCACAGAGTTTCTCGACAAGGTCAGCCACAGCGGCCCTTACAACACCATCAGCTGTGCCGTCGGCCATCACATCTATGAAGGCACCTGGCTGCGGGACCAGCAGCTCATCGATGATTACGCCCGCTTTTGGTACACCGGACACAACGGCTCCCTTCAGCCCCATTTTCACAAATACAGCAACTGGGCGACGTGGGCGCTGTATCGGCGGTATTGGGTTCATCGGGACAAGGATTTTCTGATTGGCCTGCTGGATGCATTTGTCGAGGACCTGGAGCGCTGGCGGGCGGAAAAGGGGCTGGAAAACGGTCTGTTCTGGCAGTTTGATGTGCGTGACGGGATGGAGGAATCCATCAGCGGTTCGCGAAAAGAGAAAAACATTCGTCCGCCGCTGAACTGCTATTTGTATGCGAATATGCTGGCGGTTTCGAAGATTGCTCAAATGGCCGGGCGTGATTCGCTGGCCCGTCAGTATGCCGAGCAGGCCGCAAAGCTCAAACATCTGATTCAGGAGCACCTGTGGGACCCGCAGGCGAAATTTTTTAAGGTTCTGCGTCCCGATATGACGCCCGTGGATGTCCGCGAGGCCATCGGCTTTATTCCGTGGTATTTTAATTTGCCGGATGCAGGGTATGAAGAGGCCTGGCGGCAGCTGACGGACCCGGAGGGCTTCTGGGCTCCGATGGGGCTTACCACGGCGGAGCGGCGGCATCCGGCTTTTCGCAGTCACGGCGTCGGCACCTGCGAATGGGACGGGGCCGTCTGGCCCTTTGCGACCAGCCAGACCTTAACGGCTCTGGCCCATCTGCTTCGACAGTATTCGCAGCCGTATGTGAGCCGCGAGGACTTTTTTGATGCCATGCTCACCTACGCGCGCAGCCACCGCCGGGACGCCAAGCCCTATATCGGGGAATATCTCGACGAAAAGACAGGTGCATGGCTGACGCCGGATTCCAATCGAAGCCGTTTTTACAACCATTCGACCTTCTGCGACCTGGTGATTACCGGTCTGGCGGGGCTGGTGCCTTCGGAAGGAGAGGATATTTTGATTGACCCGCTGGTTCCGAAGGAACGCTGGGATTGGTTCTGCCTGGACAATGTGCCGTACCGCGGGCGGAACCTGACGATTCTGTGGGACCGAACGGGCCTGCGGTATGGACGGGGAAAGGGCTTGTCAGTCTATGCGGACGGCTGTAAAATCGCCGCCTCGGAAAATCTGGAACCCCTGACAATTCGGCTGAACTGACGAAAGGCGGAGAATGGAAGGTCCCTTGTCCAAAGATGAACAATATATGCGCATGGCCATTGACCAGGCCTATATCGCCGAGGAAAACGGCGATGTGCCGATCGGCTGTGTGATTGTGTATGAGGACCGTGTGATTGCGCGGGCGTATAATCAGCGGGAGCAGCTCAACGACCCGACGGCTCATGCGGAAATCATTGTATTGACCCAGGCTGCCGAATATATCGGCAACTGGCGGCTGAACGGCTGTACCATTTACGTCACGCTCGAGCCCTGTCCGATGTGTGCCGGCGCTTTGGTGCTGGCCCGTCTGGACCGGCTGGTTTACGGAACGGATGACCCGAAGACCGGTGCCGTCCGCAGTCTGTACAATATTGTTCAGGACCCGCGTCTGAATCACCGCCTCGAAGTGACCGCCGGAATTTTGGCCGACGACTGCCGGGCGCAGCTGCAGGCCTTCTTTCATCGTCGGCGAAGCGAAAACATCGAACGATAAACCTGATTTTTCCGGTTGCATCCTGTCCTTTTTGCCGGTAAGATAGCCGACTGTATGGAGAGGTGTCGGAGTGGCTGATCGAGCAGCCTTGGAAAGGCTGTGTAGGGCTTGTCTCTACCGCGGGTTCGAATCCCGCCCTCTCCGGTTTGCCGGGTGGTTAACATAGGGGAAAAGGGGCTGTGTTCTCGACAGCGGAATTGTCCTTAGTTTTTCCCCGGGCGGGATGAGAACCCGCAGGACGCAGATGCGTCATCAAGCGGGTTCGACACCGAAGGAGCCGCGAAGCGAATCCCGCCCTCTCCGGTTTTGTTTTTTAGAAAGGGGTCTGATTATGTCTTTCCGTTATTTTGTCCTTCTCACTCCATGGCTGATTTTTTCCCTCGGAATGGCCGGCTCTGCTTCTGACCTTTCTGAGAAAAAGGCCGGGCCGGTTTATCGGGATTTGGCTTACGCGGCCGGCGGGCACGAACGGCACAAGCTGGATTTGTATCTGCCCGCCGAAGGAGAGAATTTTCCCCTGATTGTCTATATTCACGGCGGGGCCTTTCTGGCGGGCAGCAAGGAACAGGGGGTTCCGCTGGAGTATGTCAGGGACGGCTATGCCGTTGCGTCTATCAATTATCGACTCAGCCAGCACGCCAAATTTCCGGCTCAGGTTGAAGACTGCAAGGCGGCGGTCCGCTGGCTTCGATGCCATGCAGGGGACTACCGGATTGACCCCAATCATATCGCCGCCTGGGGGCCTTCGGCTGGAGGGTATCTGGCGGCTATGCTGGGGGTAACCGGCGATACGAAAGAGTTCGACAAGGGGGAGCATCTTGAGTTTTCCAGTGCGGTGCAGGCCGTTGTCGATTATTTCGGGCCGACGGATTTCCTGCAGATGGATGATCACCGTCTGCCGGGCGGGATGGTTCACAATTCCCCCGATTCGCCGGCCTCGCTGCTCATCGGAGGGCCGATTCAGGAAAATAAGGACAAAGTTCAAAAAGCCAATCCAATTACCTACGTGTCCTCGAAGGATCCTCCGTTCCTGGTTGTTCACGGCGATCAGGACCCGGTTGTGCCTTATCATCAGAGCATTTTGCTGGATGAGGCCCTTCGTCAGGCGGGGGTGCCGGTGATTTTCTATACCGTCAAAGGGGGCGGACATGGTATGTTTCGCGACCCGAATGTCCCGCGGCTGACCCGGGAATTCCTCGAAAAGCACCTGAAGGGAAAATCCGCCGCCTCTGAGAAGCCGAAATGACAGCCACATTCACAAAATGGAAGTTTTTTTGCATCTGGCTTGCCGGTTTTGAAGGTCTCTTTTTCGGGGGCTGTCAATTGTTTTTGGGCCCTTCTGGTCAGACCGGTTTTGCGGTTGATTCTCTGCGATGCGAGTATCTGACCGACCCGCTGGGAATCGACACCCCCAGACCTCGTCTAAGCTGGGTGATTCACTCGGCGCGGCAGGGGGTGTTCCAGTCCGCTTATCAGATTCTGGTTGCTTCGTCCGAACAAAAGCTGGCGGAGGGTCAAGCAGATATCTGGGACAGCGGAAAAGTTCTTTCCGGCCAGTCTGTGAATGTGGAGTATGCAGGCCCGCTGCTCAAGTCGGCATCTTTTTATTTTTGGAAGGTGAAGGTCTGGGACCGGCAGGGCCGCCGCTGGGCCTGGAGCCGTCCGGCTCGCTGGACGACGGGACTTTTGAATGACCAGGATTGGAAGGCCGAATGGATTCAGGCCTCACAGCCTCAATCCTCTCTTTATCCGTTGCCGATTTTCCGAAAAACCTTTGCCGTAAAAGCCGGCGTTCAAAAGGCCTTTGTCTTTGTGAGCGGACTGGGACATTATGAGCTGTATCTGAACGGCGGCAAGGTCGGCGACCATTTTCTGGCCCCCGCCTGGTCCGTCTATGAAAAGACAGTTTATTACGATACCTTTGATATTACGGATGCCCTTCGGGAGGGGCCGAATACCTTCGGCGTGATGCTGGGAAAGGGGTTTTACAATACAAAGGGAGACCGGCGCATTCATTTTGTCAAGGCCGACCGCCCCCTGAAGCTGATTCTGCAGGCTCGGATTGTTTACAAAGACGGTTCGGAACAGATTGTCTGTACGGATGATTCCTGGAAATGGACATACGGCCCTTATCTTCATAATGCGATTCTCGGCGGCAGCAGCTATGATGCCCGACGGCTTCCGGCCGGCTGGGCGGAACCGGGATTTGATGATTCCCGGTGGTCTTTGGCTGTACGGACTGCAGGTCCGGGCGGACGATTATCCGCTTCCATGTTTTCACCGATGAAGACCGTACGGGTCTTCAAATCAGTCAGGATTGAGGAGCCGGAGCCGG